>CXWL01027192.1_pt1 | contig 28834 bp, 28 predicted proteins | sample 590931 | NCBI WGS metagenome assembly CXWL01 (sample SAMEA3498368, study PRJEB10139) | groundwater metagenome | biome: water well; material: biofilm material | place: Germany | collected 2015-04-27 | reverse complement strand
ACGTACTACCAAGCGATCCGTTCGGCCGCGCCCTCGCAGATCGAAGCGATCGATATGGGCCGGCGCGGCCTGCACGACGAAGGTTCGCAGCTGCTGCGCGAACGTCTGACCGGCAAGATCGCCGTCGATCACGACACCGCGCGCCGGCTCTTCACGCTCATCTGTGCGTTGCACGTCAAGGTGTGACGATGGCGAAGGGACCGAACGGCGAAGACCTACCCGATGCCGTGCTGTTTTCATGCTCGATGAACGCGATCCGCTCGCCGATGGCGGCGGCTCTGATGAAGCACTTGTTCGGCCGGCATATCTATGTCGAGAGCTGTGGCGTGCGTGCCGGTGTGCTCGACCCGCTCGCCGTCGAAGTGATGGATGAAATCGGCATCGATCTTTCGCACCTTCATCCCAAGACGTTCGAAACGCTCGCCGACACGTCGTTCGAACTCATCATCGCGCTAAGCCCGCAAGCCCGTCACAAGGCGCTCGAGCTCACGCAAGCCCAAGCGGTCGAGGTCGAGTATTGGAAAGTGCCGGACCCCAGCGCTTATGAAGGCTCGCGTGAGCAACGGCTGGGCGCTTATCGGCAAGCCCGCGACACGATTCTCAGGTTTTTGAAGGAGCGCTTTGCCGCGCGCCCCGCGCCGGAGCCCTAATTTGCTTGCTTTTAGGCAGACGCGTCACCATTCTCCGCCGCGATTTCGATTGAGAAAGATAAGAATGGCGAAAGAAGAACTGCTCAGTTTCGAAGGCACGGTCGTGGAACTCCTCCCGAACGCGACCTTCCGCGTGAAGCTCGACAACGAGCACATTGTGATCGCGCACACCGCGGGCAAGATGCGTAAGAACCGCATCCGCGTGCTCGCTGGCGACAAAGTGACCGTCGAAATGACCCCCTACGATCTGACAAAGGGCCGGATCGTCTACCGCAGCAAGTGACACCGTCATCATTGGTTCTAGCGAGCGCGAGCCCGCGCCGCCTCGCGCTGCTCGCACAGATCGGCATTACGCCCGCGCGCGTGGAACCCGCCGACATCGACGAAAGTGCCACACCGCAAGAGCCTCCGCGCCAGCACGCACTTCGCATTGCGACTGCCAAAGCGCATGCCGTTCACGCCCGCGCGCCGGGCGCCGTCATTCTCGCAGCCGATACGGTGGTGGCGTGCGGACGCAGAATTCTCCCCAAGGCCGAAGATGACGCGACCGTCACGAAGTGCCTGTCGATTCTCTCTGGGCGCCGCCACACCGTGATCACGGCTGTCGCCCTCATCGACGCGAACGCGAAGCTGAAAACGCGCGTCGTTGAAACGAAAGTCGTGTTTCGCCGTCTCGATGCGCAAGAAATAGCCGCTTACGTGAAATCTGCCGAAGGTTTGGGCAAAGCGGGCGGCTACGCGATTCAGGGCCGCGCTGCGGTGTTCGCACGCGCGATCAATGGCTCGTACACCAACGTTGTCGGCCTTCCGCTGACCGAAACATTGCACATGCTTAAAGCATGCGGCGCCGCGTGAACCTGCTAAGCTGAGGCCAATCGCAACTGTCGCATTTTGGTATCGCCTTGGCTTCCGAAGTTCTGATCAACATCGGCCCCGCCGAAACGCGGGTCGCCTTCGTCAATGAAGCGCGCTTAAGCGAACTCTTCATCGAACGCACCGCAGAGAGCGGCCGCGAAGGCCGTCACGGCCACCGCTTGCTCGGCAACATCATGCTCGGCCGCGTGCAGCGCGTGTTGCCCGGCATGCAAGCAGCCTTCGTCGACTTGGGGCTTGAGAAGGCAGGTTTCCTTGCTGCGCGCGAAGCCCGTTGTCTCGCCGACCTGCCGAGCTTCATGGACCAACCGTGCATAACGAAATGCGTGCACGAGGGCGAAGCCGTGTTGGTGCAAATCATCAAGGACCCGATCGGCGAGAAAGGCGCGCGCCTCTCGGCGAACGTCACGCTCCCTGGCCGCCTCGTGGTTCTCGTGCCGAACCAATCGGGTGTCGCCCTCTCGCGCCGCATCGAAGACGAGGACGAACGCAAGCGCTTGACCGACCTTCTAACCGACATCGGCGCAAACGATCCGCGAGCCGCCACAGGTGCCGGTTACATCGTCCGCACCGCGGCACTTTCCGCAAGCCGCGACGACATCGCTTCCGACATTGCGCGCCTCGGCGACGAATGGCGCACGATCCAAGCCCGCCGCAACATGGCGAAGGTGCCGACGACCGTGTATCACGACCTCGACCCCGTGGAACGCACGATGCGCGACGGCGTCGACGACGAGACGCAACGCATCCTGATCGACGACGCCGAAGCCGTCGCCCAAGCCCGCGCCTATGCGACGCGCGCGATGCCGCAAGCGGTGGAGAAGATCCAACATTACAATGGTCCAGGTGAGTTATTCGATCAGCACAACATCGAAGGCGAGATCGAGTTGCTGCTGCAGCCGCGCGTGCGACTGCCCTCAGGCGGTTGGATCACGCTCGAGACGACGGAAGCGCTAACATCGATCGACGTGAACTCGGGCAGCTATACGGAAGCGACGGGCCTCGAACAAACCTCGCTGAAGACGAACTTGGAAGCCGCCGCCGAAATCGGCCGCCAGCTGCGCCTGCGCGGGATCGGCGGCCTCATCGTCATCGACTTCATCCACTTGAGCGAACCCGAAAACATCGGCCAAGTGTTGACCGTCCTTGCCGAAGGCGTGTCGAAGGACCGGACGCCGACGCAGATTCTGCCGATGTCCGAATTCGGCCTGGTTGAAATGACCCGTAAACGCGTGCGGGAGCCGCTGGCGAAGCTCTTTTCCGAAGTCTGCGATCCCTGCCACGGCCACGGCCGCATCAAGACCGTGGTGACCGTCGCTGCCGAACTGCTTCGCCGCATCGCGCGCGAAGGGAAGGCGAGGCCGGGTATGAAGCTCGTCGCATATGCGGCCCCCGAGGTCGTTCGCTGGATCGAGGCGCAAGGCGATGATCTGAAGCAAACGCTCCGCCGCCACGCTGCAGTCGGCCTTCGTTTCGAAGCGCGCGGAAACTTCACGCGCGCGCAATTCGACGTGGGAGCTGACCAATGACGCCGGTTTCCCACTGCCCGATCTGCAAGCGTGAAACGCAACAGCGCTTCCGTCCGTTCTGCTCCAAGCGCTGCGCCGATGTCGACCTCGCCCGCTGGCTCAACGGCGCGTACGCGATTCCGGCCGAAGAACGCGTCCCCGACGTCATCAAGGACGACGACTGACGGCGCCTTCCCACGCGCAGTGGGAAGGAGTAATCAGCAAGTCATGACCCTCCGCGAACGTTTGAGCCAAGGCGTTCTCATCGCCCCCGGTGCCTACGATGCGCTCACCGCCCGTATCGCTGCGCGCGCGGGCGCTGAGGCCGTCTACATGACCGGCTTCGGCGTTGCGGGTTCGCTTCTGGGGGTTCCCGATATCGGCATCGTGAGCGCGACCGAAATGATCGATCGCGTGCGCGCCCTCACCGCCGCTGCCGCGCCCGCTTTCCTCATCGCCGACGGCGACAACGGCCACGGCGGCACCGCCAACGTCGAGCGCATGGTGCGCGCCTACGAACAGGCGGGCGCCGCCGCGATCCAGCTCGAAGATCAGGTGTTCCCCAAACGCTGCGGCCACATGGACGGTAAGGAGGTCGTGCCGCTCGAAGAAGGCGCCGCCAAAATCCGCGCGGCCGCAGCCGCAAGGACCGGCCAGGACTTCCTGATCATCGCCCGCACCGACGCGCGCGCAATCCACGGCCGCGACGAGGCTTGTCGCCGCGCCGACGCCTACCTCGCCGCCGGCGCAGATGTCCTTTTCATTGAGGCTCCGCAAAGCGAGCAAGAGTTGCGCTTCATCGCCGATCGCTTCAAAGGAACGCCGCTCGTTGCCAACATGGTTGAAGACGGCAAGACGCCGATGCTGAATGCAACCGACCTCGGCACGATCGGTTATCGTCTGGTGCTATTCCCGATCACGGCATTGCTGACCGCGGCGAAGACCGCCGAGCGGGTCTATCACGCGCTTCTTAAGGGCAAGTCCGATCCCACGCTCGAACGCGTGACATTCCACGCCTACAACGAAATCGTGGGCCTCGGCAGCTACTTGAAGCGCGACTGAAACGAAGAAGGCCCGCCTTGCGAGCGGGCCCTCCAGAGTATTTCTCGCTTAGCGATCAGTATCCGCCGCGATGTCTGCGGTCACGCTGTCCATCGCGCCGGCCGTCACGATGGCGGTCCCAACCGCCGCGGCCGCGACGTCCGTCGTTCCAACCATGATTGCGGTTGCGATTGTGGCCCCAATGGTGGCCACGATGCGGCGTCGGCCCGTAGTAGTAATTCTGCCGGTATGGATAGCTGCCGTAGTAATAGCCGTGCCCACGGTTCCCATAGTTCCAGCAGTGTCTGTGATGCTTGCGATACCAACGGTCGCGGCAACGATTGTAGTAGTTGCCGTAGTAGCCGTCGTGGTTGCTCACGTGAACGCCGAACCCGTTCGATCCGACGTAGACGCCGACATTGTCCGCCTTGGCCGGAGCCGCCGTAGCGAACGTCGCCGCGAACAGCGCCGCAACAGCGAACGCCAATGTGTTGAGAAGTTTCATGTGAGTACTCCCATCCTCGTCCACTCAAGGTCCCCGGGAGAAAATCCTCGACCGCAAGCGATGAACCGCCCATGAACGGCCGGTTCAGGTTCACGCAGAGCGCCCGCGCGCCTCGATCGGCCAAATCGCCGCGAGCCTGTCACCAACGACAACATGATAGGCGTCGTAGAGGTTCACGGTCGGGTCGCAGTGCGGTGCGCTGCAGCGCAAACTAGCGCCGAGCGGAAGCGTCTTGTCTGCCCCGCCGAGCATGATTCCGCCTTGTTCGTCGCCGAAGAAGAAATAGTTGGCCCCGTCCGGCGCACCGGAATGAATGATTGGCGCGCCAGCTTCGGTGGCAAAAGATTTCAGCCCAGCATCCGTTGTTGCGAGCCCCGGAATCGTCGTCGAAATAACGCTGGTCTGTACGAACAGCGACGTCTCGAACGGCAGCGGTGCAGCGTTTGCGATCCTTACCTCGCCATATTGCTTGTCCATGAAAACGTAGGACCCCGCCTGCAGTTCCGTGAATACCCTCGCTTCGCCGTCGATGTTGAACGTGCCCGTTCCACCGCCCGAAACGATCGGGCAGGGGATACCGGCGGCCACGATCGTGTCGCGCGTATCGCCAAGCAATTTCAGCGCCGCCAAGGATTGGGTCCGCCGTTCCTCGAACACCGGAACGTGCTGCAACTGTCCCGCATATCCCTGCAGCCCCATGAATTGCAGCTGCGGCTCCGCGGCGATTTTCCGAGCCAACGCCAGTGCCGGCTCTCCCGGCGCAATGCCCGTCCGGTGCAGGCCGACATCGACGTCCGCAAGCACTTTCAACCGCTTCCCCGATATGCGCGCCGCCTGCGCGTAACCATCCACGCAAGCCGCGCTGTCGGCGACGATCATGAGTTCGCCAAGCCGTGCGTTCAGCTTCGCGACCCGCGCGAAGGCCTGTGCCGTCACCACCGGTGACGTGACGAGCAACCCGTCGATCCCAGCCTCGGCCAGCGCCTCCGCCTCGCCGAGCTTCGCGCAACACTGCCCCACCGCGCCAGCGGCGATCTGGCGCCGCGCGATCTCCGCGCATTTGTGCGTCTTCGCATGCGGCCGAAGCTTGAGCCCCATGCGATTGCAGTGTTCCTGCATCGCTGCAACGTTCCGCTCGAACGCAGGCAGATCGATCACAAGCGCTGGTGTCGCCAGGTCCCGCGCACTCCCAGGTTTGCCGATAAGCGTCGCGTTCAGGTGTGGCATGCGTGTTCCCTCTCGCCTGTCGTCCCGTTTCGCGCAAAGATGGCGCAACAGAAGGAGAATTGCCATGGACTACGTTCGTTTGGGCAAGACCGGGTTGAAAGTCTCCAGGCTCTGCCTCGGCTGCATGACCTACGGCACCCCGAAATGGCGCGAGTGGATTCTGGACGAAGCGGCCTCGCGTCCCTACTTCAAACAGGCACTCGACCTCGGCATCAACTTCTTCGACACAGCCGATGTCTATTCGCTGGGCGTCAGCGAAGAGGTCACGGGCCGCGCGCTGAAAGAGATGGCTAAGCGCGACCAAGTCGTGATCGCCACCAAAGTCTTCTCGCCGATGGGCAAAGGCGCGAACGATCGCGGCCTCTCGCGCAAGCACATCATGGAAGCCGTTGACGCCAGCCTGAAGCGCCTCGGCACCGACTACATCGACCTCTATCAGATCCATCGCTTCGACTACGACACGCCGATGGAGGAAACGGTTGAGGCGCTGAATGACGTCGTGAAGGCGGGCAAAGCGCTCTACATCGGCGCCTCATCCATGTACGCCTGGCAGTTCGCGAAGATGCTGGGGCTGCAGCGTGCAAACGGTCTCGCCGAATTCGTCTCCATGCAGCCGCACTACAACCTCGTCTACCGCGAAGAAGAACGCGAAATGCTGCCGCTCTGCCTGAACGAAGGCATCGGCGTCATTCCGTGGAGCCCGCTCGCAAGAGGCTTTCTCACCGGTAACCGGAAGACGGGAGACAACCCAAAAAAACAAGGCGCTGCCAACGCCGAAACCTCCCGCGCCGGCACGGACGAATTCGCCCACATGCTCTACTACGCACCACAGGATTTCGAGATCGTTGAACGCGTAACCTCGATCGCGAAGAAACATGGCAAGCCGAACGCGCAAGTCGCGCTCGCGTGGATGCTCACCAAACCGGCGATCACCGCCCCCATCGTCGGCGCCTCCAAACCTCACCACCTGGAGGACGCCGCCGCAGCCATAACCCTCAAGCTCGACGCCGAAGACATCAAGACCTTGGAAGAGCCTTATCGCCCAAAGAGAGTGATGGGACATACCTGACAAGAGGGAGGGCGCCGATCACGCGATTGGCGCCGCTCGCCGCTTCATTTAGTCGTCCCAATCGTAATAGCCGCCGGTCGGGTAGTAGTCCCGGTCAGCAATGTAACGGCCGCCCCAGCGACTGTAGCAAACGCGATCGACGATACGGACGCGTTCGCCATAACGCCATCCATATGACACCTCGTTGTGACAGGCCGCGTACGCGCGGTAGTCGTCGTCATCGTCGTAGTAGACGCGCGCGCCGTCCGGGCCGATATAGAAACGCGCTTCGGCTGACGCGGGCGCCGTGGCGCCGAGTCCCAGGCCTGCAACCGCGACCGCGCCAAACAACATCGAACGCAACATCTTCATGCGGAACCTCCATTGCTGATGGCCTCTCCGCCAGCGGCTGATCGCTGTTCACTTCGTCTTCAGCAAAGTGTCTCGGGCGTCGCCGCCGCGGAGAGGCTGCATCTTCAACGCAGGTCCGCATATGGAGTTCCGGCGCAATAGCGCGCAGCCGAAAGCTGTGAGCCAACCTGAACGAAATGGTCAGTTCCGATCTCACGTGTTGCGTGCGAGCAGCGTTAAGATCTTTTCATTAAGTGGCCTCAATCCGCTTTCCGGTTTTTCCCCAAGAATCCGTACATGTGTCCCGCCACATTACGCATCTGGATCTGCTCCGATCCTTCCGTAATGCGATAGCGGCGATGATGCCGGTAGATGTGCTCGAACGGTTTGTGCCGCGAATAGCCCATGCCGCCGTGCACCTGCATCGCCCAGTCGGCCGCTTCGCAGCAGAAGCGGTTTGCCCAGTAGTTGCACATCGAAACCTTGTCGGAGAGATAGATCTGGATCTCCGGCCCCGTCATTTGATCCATCTCCCACGCGGTCTTCTGGATCAACAAGCGCAACATCTCCGCTTGCGTCATCAACTCGACCGTCGGAAACTGAATGGCCTGGTTCGAGGCAAGCGGCTTGCCGAACGGTTTGCGCGCCTTCGCGTAGTCGATACACTCGTTTAAGCAATAGACGCCTGCCCCCAGCGACGACGCCGCTTGGCGAATACGGTTCTCATGCACGAAGTGCCGCGCCAGCACCAAGCCGTTATCCACGGGGCCGAACACCGCATCGTCGGGCACATAGACGTTCTTGAACGACACATGCGCGTGATCCGTGGGCATGTTGAACGTCCAGTAATAGAACTCAATCTTCACACCCTCAGCCTTCATCGGCACCAGGAAGCACGAGATACCTCGTGCATCGCCGTCGTTTCCGCTCGTGCGCGCGAACACCATGTCGTGCGAAGCCGTATGCACGCCCGTGTTCCAGAACTTCTCACCCGTGATGCGCCAGCCATTACCGTCCTTGACCGCGCGCGTCTCCATCCAGGTCGCATCGGACCCGTGCTTCGGTTCCGTCAGGCCAAACGCCGGCCGATGCGTGCCGGCCAGCATGCCGTTGATGAACTCTTCCTTTTGCTTCGGCGTACCGAAGTCACGGAACATCAGAACCTGCGGGAAGTTTCCGACGATCGACGCTTCGTTCTGCAGATCGTTGTGAAGGCCAAGGCCCTTCGCGGCGAGATGCTCGCGAATGATCGCCATCGCAAGATTGCCGATGTTCTGTCCGCCGTATTCCTTCGGCAGCGCGAGCCTGAGGTGCCCCGCCTTGTCCGCGCGCTTACGCATCTCGCGCAGCAGCGCTTCCCATTCGTGGCGCGGCAGCCCGTCGCGATCCCAATCCGTGCGTGCATGCTCGCGCCGGTGGTCGAAGAAGCGGATGTTGTCGTCCTGGTTCTCAAGCGGCTTGATCTCGCGTTCGATGAAGTCGTCGAGCCGGCCGAGCAGTTCTTTCGTCTCCTGCGGAATGCGAAAGTCCATGGGGTTGCTTCCTCGAATGTTGTGATGACGGCACTCTAGCGCCGCCCCCGTTGACAGACAAACGGGGCGCAGGCCATCAGAACGGCGCTATGAAACCCGATCCCCTCCGACTGGTCCGCGCAAGCTACCCCTATTTCCGTCGCGTCATCGCGCGCTTTTCCGACATGGATGCGGAGCGCCACTTGAACAACGTCGCGCTCGCCGCATTCTACGAAGACGGCCGCGTCTCCTTCCTGCACGAGCTGGCGGGCGAGGAACGCGGCAAGGCGTTCCGCTTCGTGATCGCCCATATCTCGATCAGCTACCTCGCCGAGGCCCATTATCCGGGCGACTACGATGTGGGCTTGGGCGTCACAAATTTTGGCAGAACTTCTTTTGGCATCGGCGCCGCTCTCTTCCACGGCGAGAAGTGCGTTGGCGTTTGCGACACGACGCAAGTGACGATCGGCGGCAACGGACCGATAACCATCCCACCGGCGCTTCGCGTCGCACTTGAGAAAAAACTTCTGAGCCGCGCTTGACTTGAAGAATCGACAGGCGTAGAAGCCGCGTCCCTTGGGCGTAGGGCAACTCTGCGCCAACGAGAAAAACAGAGCGACGCATGAACGGAAGATCGAAAAATCGACTGAGCGCATTCGACCTTGGCGTTACCACGCCATGCGTCTGCGCGCGCATCGCTCACGGAGGAGCCTTCTGACGGAAGGCTGTCCGGTCCTCGACTTTGGACCCCTCCCGAGCTTGGCCGCTCCGGAGGGGTTTTTCTTTTTCCCTCCGACTGAACGTGCAGGGCCGCCTCAAAGCGGCCAGGGAGACCGCGCGGGAGTTTCCCGCAACTCTGATAGAAGGAGCGAGCACGAACATGCATCGCTAAAACCACCATGCACGAACTCATCGACTCCAAAGGCGTGCCGATCAAAGCTTGGACGAACGGCGTGCCGGTCGAGCCGGAAGCGCGCAAGCAGCTGAAGAACATTGCCGAACTCCCGTTCGTCCACGGCCACATCGCGGTGATGCCGGACGTGCACCTCGGTAAGGGTGCGACGGTCGGCTCCGTCATCCCGACGAAGGGTGCGATCATCCCGGCCGCGGTCGGCGTCGACATCGGCTGCGGTATGGCGGCGGTGATGACAAACGTCACCGCGTCGCAGTTGCCGGACTCGCTCAAAGCCATCCGCGCCGCGATCGAATCCGTGATCCCGGTCGGCCAGGCCTCCCACAAGGAGCCGCCGCGCCGCGCCGAAGCCGCCTGGTACCAGCGCCATAAGAGCGGGTACGAGGCGCTCGAAGCGAAGCACCCGAAGATCACGGAAAAGAAGTCGGCGGCGCTGCAGATCGGCACGCTTGGCGGCGGCAACCACTTCGTCGAAATCTGCCTCGACGAGGCCGATCGCGTCTGGGTGATGCTGCATTCCGGCTCGCGCGGCATCGGCAATCGCATCGGTCAATACTTCATCGCGAAAGCGAAGGAGGAGATCGAGGCGGCCGGTCTCAAACTCGCGGACCGCGACTTGGCTTGGTTCGGTGAAGGCACGGAAGCCTTCAACGACTACATCGAAGCGGTCGGTTGGGCGCAAGACTACGCGCGCTCGAACCGCGATGTCATGATGGCGGTGGCCATTGCGGTCTTGAAAGAGACCTGGCCCGATCTCGAAACGCTCGATGTGGCGGTGAACTGTCACCACAACTATGTCGAACGCGAAGAGCACTTCGGCGAACGCGTCTGGTTGACGCGCAAAGGCGCGGTGCGCGCGAGGCTGGGCGAACTCGGCATCATCCCGGGTTCGATGGGCGCGAAGTCCTTCATCGTGCGCGGACTTGGCAATCCGGATGCGTTCGAGTCCTGCTCGCACGGCGCCGGCCGCGCCATGTCGCGCACGGCCGCGAAGGAACGCTTCACGCTCGAAGACCACATTGCGGCGACGGCCCACGTCGAATGCCGCAAGGACGCAGGCGTCATCGACGAAACGCCGATGGCCTACAAGGACATCGACGCCGTCATAGCGGCGCAGGCCGACTTGGTGGAAGTGGTCCACACCTTGCGCCAAATCGTCTGCGTGAAGGGCTGATAAAAGGCGCGGGAGCTTCCCGGCTTCCGCGCCATTCTCAAGCTGCCCGTTCGAGCGACGCCGCCAAGTCTCGTAATAGCGTCGCGCGGTCCGATTTGTAGCGACGGATGAGCACCGCCGGCGCTTCGCAGCCGCGGTTGTACTTGGCGCTCCACATCGTGATCTCGATCATCAGCGGCAGTAGATCGCGCCCCTTTTTCGTCAACGCGAACACATTGCCCCGGCTGTTCGTCGGATCGGGTCGCCGTTCGATCAACTGGCAATGCTCGAGCCGGTTCAGCCGTTCGGTGAGGATATTCGTCGCTATCCGCTCTTCCGATTCCAGAAGCTCGCCGAAGCGCGCCTTCCCCTTGAACATCAAGTCGCGCACGATAAGCAGCGTCCATTTGTCCCCGAAAATGTCGAGGGCATGACATGTCGGGCAGGTGGACTGCCGGGTCCGCATTCGTTTCGTCGCCATGGTCGATCACGAGACTTGCATTTTGCAAGTTCGATCGTTTACATGCTCGAACGGCGTTTGCCAAGGGAGGATCGCGTGATCGAAGGTGGATGCCTGTGCGGCAAGGTTAGGTATAAGATCGCAGGCGACCCGATCATTGTCGCGCACTGCTATTGTCGCGACTGCCAAAGGCTCAGCGGCGCGGGCCACTTGACTGGTGCGATGTTCCCGGCAAATCAGATCGAAATCGCGGGCTCGTTGGCTGAGTTTCAAAACGTAGCCGAAAGCGGCAGCACCGTTTCGCATCTCTTTTGCGCCACCTGCAGCAGCCGTCTCTTCGGCAAGAACACCGGCATGCCGGGCTTCATGACGGTCGCCGCCGGATCATTGGACGACCCTGATCGGCTGCAGCCGCAAGTGGCCGTGTTCACGCGCAGCCGCCCGCACTGGGACACCGCCGATCCACGCGTTCAGTCCTTCGATGCGCAGCCGGCTTGGAAGCCCGCGGACGGTGTGTAGCGGAGGTTCGCGCATCGCCGCCCCGCATACCTGCCATGCCTTGACTTCATCCCATCCCCCGCGTATCCCCTGGCACATTCGCGAGGCATGGGGCTTCGCGAGGTCCTTAAGCGAGCCAACAGAACTGATGAACACAGCTGTTCTCATTTTCACCGCTGAACGTCGGCGTGTCGGGTTTCCGACGCCGTGTTCGTGCGGTTGTTCGGCTCGCGAGGGAGCCATGGATTAGCGCTGCTGCCGGTAAGGCCTGCGTGCCGTTCCACCCCTCTCAGAGCACCGCTCCGGAGGGGTTTTTGTTTGCCCGCGATTCCTCCGATCTGGGCGTGCAAGTCGCCGGGCAAGACGACGGACTGATCCATGTTGAAGACCATGAACACCTATTTCGAGACGACCGACCGGGAGGCGAGGCGCGAAGTGCTGAAGCCCTGGCTCGATGAAACGCGCGCGTTGTTGAAGCTCGCGGCCCCCCTGATCGCGATGCAGCTCGCCCAGATCGGCTCGCTCACCGCCGACATCATCATGGTCGGCCACCTCGGCAAGGAAGCGCTCGCGGCAACCGGCATCGGCGCCGTGCTCTTCTATCTCGCTTGGTTGATCGGCTTCGGTCCTGTGATGGCGGTCTCGCCGATCGTCGCGCAGACCTTGGGTGCGCATCCGAACGACCGCGCACGCGTGCGCGCCGCCGTGCGCATGGGCTTCTGGTCCATCGGTCTGATGTCGCCGATTCTGATGGTGGCACTCCTCTGGGCGCGGCCCGTACTCGTGTTCTTGGGCCAAGACCCGAAGATCGCAGCCATGGCCGAGCCCTGGGTGCAAGTCATCAGCCTCGGCCTACCGTTTTGGCTGGGCACGGCGTTGCTGCGCGGCTTCGCGACCGCAATCGACAAACAGCGTCCCGTGCTCCTGATTGCGATCGCAACCGTGCTCGTGAACATCTTGGGCAACTATGTGTTCATCTACGGACATTTCGGAGTGCCGGCGTTCGGCGTGGTGGGCTCTGCAATCGCGAGCACGATCGCGTACGTGTTCTCGTTCTCGGCGCTGCTGGCGTTGGTGCTGCTCGCACCGGCGTTCAAGAAGTACTACCTGCTGCACCGGTTCTTCCGCCCCGATTGGCGCAAGTTCGCGGAGATCTTCCGCTTGGGCCTGCCGATGGGCTCGTCCTTGATCTTCGAAGCTATGCTGTTCAACTCAGCGACGCTGATAATGGGAACGTTCGGCGCGACGGCTGTCGCGGCACACCAGGTCGCGCTGAACATCCCCTCCGTCACCTTCATGGTGCCGCTCGGGATCGGCTTGGCCGCAACCGTGCGGGTGGGCCTGGCGGTCGGTGCCCGCAATGCAGCCGCCGCCCGCCTCGCCGGTCACACGGCGATTGCGGTCGGCTGCGGGTTCATGGCGCTCTGCGGTATCGTGATTGCGCTGATGCCGGAAACGTTGGCAGGCCTCTATCTGAATGCGGCCGATCCGGCCAATGAAGGGGTGATTCCGCTCGCGGCGACGTTCCTCTACATCGCCGCAGCGTTCCAGCTCTTCGACGCGCTCCAAGTGACGGCGCAGTCGAGCTTGCGCGGTATTAAGGACGCGCGCGCTCCAATGTGGATCGCCGGCTTGAGCTACTGGCTCATCGGCTTTCCACTGGCGTTCGGCCTGGCCAAGTGGGCCGGCCTCGACGGCCTCGGCGTCTGGCTCGGCCTACTCGCAAGCCTCATCGTCGCCGGTACCGGGATGCTTTGGCGCTGGGAAATTCTCTCCCGGCGCAACCTATAATGGAGAACGGGCGGCAATCGGCATGTCGCCCGTTCCCCTCAACAAATTGCGATCTCGCGTCTACACCTTGGACGTAATCCGGATCGCCGAGTATCTTGACTCGGCATTACGCACCGGGGCCCTCCACACGTGAGTTGGTGATCGCGGCGATGAGTAGTCGGCATCACCCACGCATCGTCGTCAAAGCGCCGCACGATCGGCAACGCTTGCACAGGCATTGCGACGCGCGCCTCATTTTGTTTCTTTCGGGCGATCTCTCCGAATCCAGCCTTGAAGGTGCCGGACGCTTCGGCCGCGGGGACTTACTGTATCGACCCGCGTTCTTCGGGCATGCGGATCTCGCAAGCAGTCTGGGTTCAAGCTACGTTCACTTGCCGGTCAGCGCTGCAGCAGCGCAAGCCTACGCAAAGCTGCGCGGTTGGTCGCCGGTGCGTGGTCGCACGACACTCGATAGTGTGAGCGTGAACCACCTGCTGTCGTCTCGGTTTTTGGGAGACGGATTGCTCGAAATGCTGACCTGTATTGCCTACACCGCGGCCCAGCCAGACACGCCGCTGAGCCGTGTGTCAGCGCGATTGGCGACCGACGTGGAGGTTCGAATTGCGGATCTTTCCGAAAGTCTCGAAGTCCGCCCTTACGAATTTGCACGAACGTTCGCACGCGAATTCGGAATGTCGCCGAGGGCCTATCGCCGGCAAGCACGCCTTCAACGAGCGATGAGCCTTCTGTCAGTGGGCGGCTACTCACTCACACAAATTGCGGCGGCATCCGGCCACTACGATCAAAGCCATCTCACCCGAAACCTGAAACGCGAGACCGGTCTGACCCCACTTGAGTTTCGCGCAGCGACGGGCATTCGATAATCTGCAACAGCGTCCAATATTCCATTCGCGGCACGACCTATAGTGGACGAGTTTCAATTGTCCGTTCAGTCGAGAGGTAAATTCTCGTGCGCCTATGGCTTCCGATTGCAGCGCTCACCCTTTCGATTGGCGGTCTATCGGCGTCCGTTGCCAAAGCAGAAGCGCCGTTGGTTACGGTGGAGCTGAACGATGGCGGCGTAGCCGACGCCGTCAACCGTGCGTTGCTGGCTGCCGCGTCGCCGAATTTCGGCGGTGCAATCATCATCGAACGAGACGGAAAACTGATCCTGAAAGCGGGCTACGGCTATGCCAATCGTGAGAAGCGCATCCCGTTTCGCGCCGACACGATTGCCCAGATCGGATCGATCAGCAAAAGCTTTACCGCGGCCGCGATTGCGGATCTGGAAAGCCGCGGCAAGGTGAACCCAAAGGCGCCGGTCGCTACGTATCTGCCGGAACTCAAGGGCAAACCCGCGGGCGCCGTCACCATCCAGCAGTTGCTCACGCACACCGGCGGTTATCCCGAATATTGCGGAGACGACTTCGAACGCGCCAGCATCGCCAAGATACTGCAAGATTGTTTTGCGCCGTTGGACGCCAAGCCCGGAATGTATGCGTACTCAAATGCCGGCTTCAGCGCGCTCGCCGTCGTCGTCGAGCGGACGAGCGGCGTCTCGCTTGAGACCTACCTGAAGGACCGAATCACCGGACCGCTAGGTATGCGCGATACCGGCTACCTCTTCGCCAAAACGACAGCTGATCGCCACGCCTCGGGGTATTTGAACGGCAAGAATGAAGGCGTGATCTCCGATCGCATCGCCGCTCTTGGCGGCGACTATTGGAACTTGAAAGGAAACGGAGGGATCCAATCCTCTCCCGCCGACATGATGCTCTGGGGCAAGGCGCTGTTCGGTGAGCGTCCGTCGCTGCCGGTCATGGCGCGTAAACTTGCGGACCGCCGAACCTGGGCGCAGGCCGACCAAGCGAATGTTTACTACAGCTGTGGACTAAACATCGTCGTGCGCGCCGACGGCACCGTCCAACGGCTCAGCCACGGGGGTTCGGACGGCGTCTTCTACAGCCTCTTTCGCTGGTATCCGGACGAGAGAGTGTTGGTGTATTTTGTAGGCAATTCCGGCGAAGACGACGTCAAGAAAGCCCTGCTGGCAGCGATTGGGGCGCTGAAGACCGCGGTCCCCATTCGCGACTGAGATGCGGCCACCGGTCTGAATGACGCGGGGCCCGTGAAACCCTTGCATTTGCGGGAGGGATTGGGCTATTTCCCGCCCCTCACGAACGGCCGGGCGGGGCATGCCCAGGCGGTTCCGAGCTCCGAAAGGGCTCACACGCGTTCCAGCATAAGGAGACCGAAATGCCCAAGTTGAAGACAAAATCGGGCGCTAAAAAGCGCTTCAGAATGACGGCCACCGGTAAGGTCAAACATGGCGGCGTGATGAAGCGCCACCGTCTCATCCGGCGCTCATCCAAGCGCAAGCTTCACGCTCGCGGCAGCTTCATTCTCTCCGAGAGTGATACGCCGCGCGTAAAGCTTTGGATGCCCTATAACCGGTAAGGACGAACACTCATGTCACGTGCACCACGCGCGGTTCCAAGCCACGCTCGCCGCAAGAAGGTCTTGAAGCAGGCCAAGGGATTCAAAGGCCGCCGCAAGAACAACATCACGACCGCGAACGCGGCCGTCGATAAATCGGGCCAACACGCCTACATCGGCCGCAAGCTCAGGAAGCGCAATTTCCGCGCCCTCTGGATTCAGCGTATCAACGCTGCGGTCCGCGAGCATGGTCTGACCTACGGCCGATTTATCAACGGCCTCGGGATTGCGGGGATTGCGGTTGACCGCAAGATTCTCGCAGACCTCGCCGTGCGCGAGCCCGAGGCCTTCAAGGCCCTGGTCGACCAGGCGGCAAGCGCGGCGAAGGCTTAAGCGTTTCATTCTCGCTTTCGGATCGCATGCAGCCTCTGACCCTCGGGCCGGAGCGTGAGAACATGCGCCCTGACCGGCGCGAAGCGATTCGGAGCAATTGAAATGCAAGACCTTGAGACCCTGGAACGCGAAGCCCTCGCCCGCATTGCTGGGGCCGGCGACGAGGCGGCGCTCGAAGCCGCGCGCGTCGATCTGCTCGGAAAAAAGGGCTCGATCAGCGAAGCGCTGAAGACGCTGGGCTCGATGAGCCCCGACGAGCGCAAAGCGAAGGGCCCCATCATCAACGGCATGCGCGACCGCGTGACGGCGGCGCTTGGCGCGCGCAAGAGCGCGCTCGGCGACTCAGCCCTCGAAGCGAAACTTGCTGCCGAACGCGTCGACGTCACGCTGCCCGCGCGGCCGGAGATGACAGGCCGTATCCACCCCGTCTCCCAAATCCTGGATGAGGCAACCGCGATCTTCGCCGATATGGGCTTCGCCATCGCCGAAGGTCCCGACATCGAGACCGACGACAACAATTTCACGAAGCTGAACATCCCGCCTGAACATCCGGCGCGCCAGATGCACGACACGTTCTATCTGAAAGCCAAAACTGACGGCACGCGCCACCTGCTGCGCACGCATACCTCGCCGGTGCAAGTCCGCACGATGCTGCGCGAGAAGCCGCCGATCCGCATCATCGTGCCCGGCCGCGTCTATCGCATGGATAGCGACCAGACTCACACGCCGATGTTCCATCAGATCGAAGGCCTGGTAATCGACGAGAGTTCGCACATGGGCCACCTAAAGTGGATCCTCGAAGAATTCTGCCGCGCGCTGTTCGAAGTGCCGAAGGTCGAGATGCGCTTCCGCCCCTCGCACTTCCCGTTCACGGAGCCTTCAGCCGAAGTCGATATCCGCTGCGACCGCTCAGGCGGCGAGGTGAAGCTGGGGCAGGGCAACGATTGGCTTGAGATCTTGGGTTGCGGGATGGTGCACCCGAAGGTCATCGAAATGTGCGGCCACGATCCGGCGAAGTATCAAGGCTTCGCCTGGGGCATGGGCCTCGATCGTCTGGCGATGCTGAAGTACGGCGCGCCGGATCTGCGCGCGTTCTTCGACAGTGACGCACGCTGGCTGAAACACTACGGCTTCGCTGCCCTCGACGTGCCCTCGCTCGCCGGAGGGCTCAGCCGATGAAATTCACTCTGTCTTGGCTCAAGGACCACATCGACACCGACGCGCCCGTCGAAAAGATCGCCGACACGTTGACCCATATCGGCCTCGAAGTGGAAAGCGTGCACGACAAGGCGAAAGACCTTAGCGCCTTCACCGTCGCCTATGTTGTCTCGGCCGAAAAGCATCCGAACGCCGATAAACTGCGCATCTGCATCGTCGACACCGGCAAAGAAAAGCTGCAAGTCGTCTGCGGCGCCCCGAACGCGCGCGCCGGCATGAAGGGCGTGTTCGCGCACGCGGGCGTCACCGTCCCAGGCACGGGCCTCGAGCTGAAGAAGTCCTCGATCCGCGGCGTCGAGTCGAACGGCATGCTCTGCTCGGAACGCGAGATGGGCCTCAGCCAAGAACACGACGGCATCATCGAACTTCCCGAAGATGCGCCCATCGGCAAACCGTTCGCCGAGATCATGGGCCTGACCGACCCGGTGATCGAGATCAAGCTGACGCCGAACCGCCCGGATTGCACCGGCGTGCGCGGCGTCGCGCGCGATCTTGCAGCCGCGGGCATCGGCCATTTGAAGGCCGAGCAAGCAATCAAGATCAATCCGCGATTCAAGAACCCCGTCGCGATCGGTCTCAACTTCGATGACAAGGCGAAGAACGCGTGCCCGATCTTCGCCGGCCGCATGGTCAAGGGCGTGAAGAACGGCCCGTCGCCCGCCTGGCTGCAACAGCGCCTAAAGGCAGTAGGCCTACGTCCCATTTCCGCACTCGTCGACATCACGAACCTGATCTCGCTCGATCGCGCACGTCCGCTGCACGTCTACGACGCCGACAAGCTCAAAGGCGAAATCCACGCCCGCCTCGCAAAGAAGGGTGATAGCGTCCTCGCGCTCGACGGCAAGACCTACGAACTCGACGCCGAGATGTGCGTCATCGCCGACGACAACGGCGTGCTGGGCTTGGGCGGTGTCATGGGTGGCGAGTCGACCGGCGTCACCGAAGCAACGACGAACGTCTTCATCGAAAGCGCCTACTTCGACCCCGTGCGCACCGCGCGTACGGGGCGTGAGCTCGGCATCAATTCCGATGCGCGCTATCGCTTCGAACGCGGCGTCGATCCTGAGTACGTGATGCCCGGCCTCGATCTCGCGACCAAGTTCGTCATGGACCTCTGCGGCGGCGAAGCCTCCGACGTCACCGTGGCGGGCCGCGCGCCGGATACGAAGCGCGACATCACGTTCGATCCCGCACTCGTCGAGAAACTCTGCGGTATGAAGATCCACGCAGGCGAGGCGATGACCATCCTCGACCGCTTGGGCTTCCGCGCCGTCGTGGGCACCCGCGTCGCCGTCCCGCCGTGGCGTCCGGACATCAACGGTCCCGCCGATCTGGTGGAAGAAGTCGTGCGCATCGCGGGCTTCGACAAAATCCCGTCCACGCCGCTGCCGCGTCCCGCCGGTGTCCCGCTGCCGGTTCTGACTTCAATGCAGAAGCGCGTGCGCGCCGCCAAACGCACACTCGCCGCCCGCGGCCTCACCGAAGCGATGACGTGGTCGTTCGTTTCCAAGGCGCAAGCAGAGCTGTTCGGCGGCGTGCCGGATGCGTTGCTGCTTGCCAACCCGATCAGCGCCGACTTGGACGCGATGCGCCCGAGCGTTCTGCCGGGCCTCCTCGCCGCCGCGCAGCGCAACGCTGCACGTGGGTTGAAGGATCTCGCGCTCTTCGAAGTCGGCCCGCAATTCACCGGCGCGGAACCCGGTGAACAACTGACGGCCGCCTCCGCCATCCGCATCGGTGCCGGCCCGCGCAATTGGGGCAAGGAAACTTGGAACGCCGATGTCTTCCAAGCGAGGGCCGATGTCATGGCGATCCTGGAAGCCTGCGGGTTCGCGGCCGACACCGCGCAAGTCAGCGCCGACGCGCCGGCATGGTTCCACCCTGGTCGCTCAGGTGCGCTGCGTTTGGGCCCGAAGAACGTGCTCGCGTATTTCGGCGAACTGCACCCGCGCATCCTCGCGGCGTTCGACCTCACGGGTCCCGTCGCTGCGTTCGAAGTGATGCTCGAAACGCTCCCGACGCAGAAGGCGAAGCCGACCAAGACGAAGCCGAGGCTCGACCTCGCCGAGTATCAAGCCGTCGAGCGCGATTTCGCATTTCTGGTCGATGCGAAGGTCCCCGCTGCCGACGTCGTCAAAGCGGCGGCCACGGCCGACCGCGCGCTGATCGAAAGCGTCACCGTCTTCGACGTCTACGAAGGCAAAGGCGTCGACCCCGGCAAGAAGTCGCTCGCGATCGCCGTGCGCCTGCAGCCGAAGGACCGCACGTTGACCGAGGCCGAGATCGAAGCGGTGTCGAGCAAGATCGTCGGCGCCGTCACCAAGGCCACCAGCGCTACGCTGCGCGGATGAAGGCTAACTGGGTGGCGGCGTTTCGGCCGGCTTCGGTTCGTTCTCGTCGTACGGCACCGGCTCGATCGCGGTAATGACGCAGCGTTCCTCGATTTCGGATCGGTTGCCGCCGAATGGCGAGCCATGGCCGAAGACCAGCACGTCGCCTGGCGACAAGCACACGTGTCCGCCCGGCCGCGTGTCTAGACGTGCGAACACCGCCCATTTGAGTTCCAGGCACGGCGCGAAGAACTTCACTTTGAATTTCCTGCGCGGCGACGTGTAGATGTAGGCGTGTTCCTTGTCGATCGGCTTCCAATTGTCGATCGAGCGGACAAACGCGCAGGAAGACGGCTTCGCTGGTTCTTCCGCCGTTGCCAAGGCGCTTCCGCCGAGCAGAGCCGCTGCCAGGCACACTGCGATCATTTGTTTCATCATGGCTGCTTCCTCCGGCCACCCATTCTTGGCGCGACTCTAAACGCCGATCCTTGTGTCAACGCAAGTATTTGGGGAATTTTGGCTTGCGGCAGCCATGCCCCCGACTATAGTCCGCCGCCGACCTGCAAGGGTCGCCTTTAAGGACAGATGGCCGAGTGGTTTAAGGCGCACGCCTGGAACGCGTGTATACCTTCACGGGTATCGAGAGTTCGAATCTCTCTCTGTCCGCCACCTTTCTTCGTGCTAGGTGGGTGTGTCGGGAACACGTAAGATGTCCCTGTATTATCAATTATTGGGGTCAGAGTCGATTTATCGACATTGAAACTGCCCACCAAAATCAAGCGTTCCGCATCAAAGATCGCACGGACTTAACCGTAGCGCAGGTGTTTTGCTGTCAAGGTTGCCGCGCGAAACGCGCAAATGATCTCGATGGCGCAACTGAGCCAACTGTTTGACAATCACCGAGGTTTCTTCAACGCTCTGCTTGTCGTGGCATTGGCGGTCGCCTTCGCGTCGCTCTTCGATGCGCGGCCCGCAGGCAATGTTCCGCAGGTACAGCAAGGCGCGATCGACCTCTCGCAATGGAATTTCACGCGAGACGGCAGCGTCCGCCTGACCGGACAATGGCGCTACACCGATCGCACGTGGTTGAACGGTTCCAATCCGGGCACATCCTTCGTGCTTGCGGACGTTCCGGGCGCATGGCCCCAAGGCGGGGGTGCATTCGGCATGGCCCGCCAACAAGGCTTCGCAACCTATGCCGTGACGGTGAAGTTGCCGCCGGGGCCAAACCGGCATCTGGTGATCGACACCGGATACGTTTTGTCGGCCTACCGCGTTCTCGCAAACGGCACGCAGCTCGTGGCAAGCGGGACGCCTTCGCAAACGTCGGATGGCGAAAGGGCCCGCGCCTACAGCCTCATGACGCCGCTCCCCGACCAGGCCGACACCATCGAACTTCAGTTCGAGATTTCAAATCACGTCGCTCTTCACGGCGGGTTCTTTGCTGCGCCGGTGATCGGGCTCGAGAGCGCCTTGGTCGACCGTGGTCGCACCATGGTCACGCTGTCGATTTTCCTAATCGGTGCGATGTTCTTCGCCGCCTCCTATCATTTGGTCGCTTTCATGCTGGCGCGCAGTCGGCGGGAAGCGCTTTGGTTTGGCCTGTTTGCGTTATTGTTGGGGGTACGAACCCTTTTGATCGAGCCGATCGCATCGTTCACGCTCGCCACACTCAGCCAGGACTGGGTCTGGCGCATCGACTACGCGGCCAGCATCCTGCTGCTACCCACGGCATATCATTTCTTCGCGTTGAGCTTTCCGCGGCGTGTGGAGCGGCGATACTCGCCCTGGTTGGCGGCCCTCGGCGGACTGCTGGCGTGCGTATCGCTATTTGGCGGCACTGCGGCTGGCGAACTCGCACTGAAAGGCTTCGAATTCGTCGCTCTCGGCGGGATGGTATACCTGACCTATGGCATCGGCCGCGCGGCATGGGCGCAGGAACCCGGTGGCGTGCTTGCGTTCGCCGGGTGGCTGTTGAGTGCCAGCGCCACAGTCCACGACATCATGCTGGACAACGGCCTGATTGCGGGTCCCAACCTCATTCCGTTCGGGTTCTTAGCGTTCTTCTTATGCTTGTCGGGAACCTTGGTGGCTCGCTTCCGCGATGCCTTCGACCAGGCAACCGAGTACTCGGAGCAAATGAAGGTCTTGAACGAAGGCTTGGAAACCGCCGTCACGAAGCGAACCTGCGAACTTCAGCGCGCGAAGGTGGAGGCCGAGTGCGCGAACGTTGCCAAGTCGCGCTTTCTCGCCACGATGAGTCACGAGTTGCGCACGCCTTTGAACGCGATCTTGGGCTTTGCGCAGATTATCGAGGCGGAAGCGTTGGGCTCAATGGCGCACCCGAAATACAAGGAGTATGCGGGCGACATCCACCGCAGCGGCGCGCACCTACTGTCGCTCATCAACGATATTCTCGATCTATCGCAGATCGAGGCCGGAAAGCGCGAACTCTATGACGAGCCCGTAGACGTCGCCGAACTGTGCCGGGATTCGTTGAGTTTTGCCGCCTCGCGCGATCGGCGCGCCAAAGGAAGCGTGACGCTGGACACGCCCGGAAACTTGCCTCTCATACGCGCCGACCGTCGCGCCGTGTTGCAGATGGTCGTGAACTTGGCGACCAACGCCTTGAAGTTCACGCCCGAAGGCAAAGACATTGTACTGCGCGCGATCCACCGCGAAGACGGCGGTGTAACGATCGCGGTGATCGATCAGGGCATCGGCATGGCGTCGGAAGATATACCAAAGGCGCTGTCGATGTTTTCTCAGGTCGTGGACGGGCCTGCGCGCGCGCACGAAGGCACAGGCCTGGGCCTGCCGATTGTGAAGTCCTTGATGGAAATGCACGGCGGGACGCTCAAGCTATCGAGTGAGAGAGGGAAGGGCACGACCGTAGAACTCGCCTTCCCGCCGGAGCGGACGCTTAGCCGCGATCGCGAGGCGGCTTAGAGCCGCGGGTCCTGCTCGCTGCGCAACGCGTCGATCCGGGTTGAGCGCAACCGCGCGCCGTGACGGCCGGAGGCCCATGGCACAGCTGAGCGCACAAACAAAAATCCCCCCTTTCGGGGGGACTTTCGCATTCGCTTGTCGATGCCGTGGTCTACATGCCGTCCCAACGCAGCGAGTAGCCCACTTTGACGGTAATCGTGTCGTCGTATCCCAGCATCCGGCAGGGACCGGACCCGAAGCCGTTCGAGCACGTATTGCCGGCCGGAACGTCGGAGAAGGCCGACTCTTCGCCGAACCGCGTGTAGAGCGTTTCGAGCTTGAAGCTTGACCGATCCGACATCGCTTTCTCGACGCCGAGACCAACGGTCCACCCGATGCGCGAACTATCGAAATGCCAATTGTCGGTGTCCGGCACCGGGAGGAATTCGTACGCCAAATCTGCGTCGGCGAATGCGACACCGCCGGTCGCATAGAACAGCGCCCGGCCGGTTGCCACGCCCGCACGGCCGCGCAGCGTTCCCATCCAATTGAGTGACGAGGAAATCCTGCGATATCCGGGCGAAGTATCGTCTTCGTCGTTCGTGAAGAAAGCGAAGTCCGCAATCGCGCCGTAAACGAAGGTGTCGTCCTGCCAGTCGAAGCCGACATGAACGCCGCCGCCCGCGCCGAAGCTAGGCACTGTGTACGTTCCGCCATGGTCGTCATAGTCGATGTCGAAGATGGCGCCTTGATGATAGGCGAACAATCCATCGAGGCCGACCGAGAACCCGGCCCAGTTCGCCGGCGCCAGTGCACCCGTGCCCATCGCATGTTCGCCGAGATAGTAGTTTACGCCCGCCATGACAGCCAGGTCGTGCGCCGCGCCGCGATACGGTTCGCTGGAGCTCGGAGCGACGGATGTATCGCCGTCGACCCCCATATAGATCGCTTCGATGCGTCCGCTGAGGTTTGGCGTGAACGCCTGTTCGATGCCGGTACCGGCGATGAACCCGGAATGTGTTCCGCTGAGATCCAAGATGCCGCCTTCGTCGCGCATCAAGTCGTAGTCGGCGATCGCGTAGCCGGCGAGCAGATACATCATCGTATTATCGGCCGCGGCGCCCGCTTTGATCCTCAGACCGCCGCTCCAGTTCAGGCTGCTGGTGTTGAAGGGGGCCACGCCGGCTTCATTGGTCCTATCGTCGCCGCCGAAGAAATTGAACGCTGCTTCGACGCCGTACACGAACCCGTTCAGCTGCTTGTTGAAGCCGCCGTGAATGCCGCCGGCCACGCCGTTCGACAATAGGTCGTAGGTCGAACCGTAGTCGTCGTAGTCGATGTCGGAGAGTTGAACGGTTGCCGTGTGGCCGCCCAAGTCCAAGCCGATGTAACCGCCTGTGAAGTCGAACGGCGTGCCCGGAACGAAGGCTTTACCGTCGTCGCGACGGCCGCCGAACGCATAGTTGACGCCCGCCTTGAGCGTCACCACGGTGTCGTCGATATGAAGCGGGTAGCCGTCTGGGTTGACCGACGTGTTCTCGAAAAAGCGCATGGCAAGCGCTTCGGTCTTCACGGACCAATTGCCGCCGATCGCCCGCTCGATGCCGAACCCACCCGTTACGCCGACTTTTGTCGCGCCGAGATCGGGCCAACTGTCGGGAATATCCGCGAATTCGGTCCATGACCGGTCGAAGTCGCCGATCGCGACGCCGACGGTTTGGTAGATGAACGTACGGCCCATCGCGAATCCCGCGCGCGGACGAACGGTCGCAAGCCAATTCACCTCATTCAAAACTCTGTCGTCGTACGAGAAAAGTTGGGTCCGCTCGATGCTTGTACCGAGGAAGTCGGCTTCAAGACCCCATGCAAAATTGCCGTCTTGCCAGTTGTGCCCGCCCTGAACGCCGTACACGAACCCGCTGGGATAGTACGCGTGCGTCGAACCGTACCAGTCGTAGTCTGGATCTTCATAGCGCGCCCAATCGGAGCCGTAGCCCACCGATGCGCCGAGATACGAACCCTCCCATTGCCCGCCGGCAAAGGCCGGACCCGTCGCCGCGAGCGCAGCAATCAGGCTTACGCTCGATAAAAGTGACTTCCTCATAAGTGCATTCCCTTCGAAAAATTGCGCGCGGCATCCAAGCTGGATTCGCATCCGCCTCAACCATCGCGGCGGGGACGTTAACGAATCATTGCCCACGCCGAAGGCTAGTTTGCGCGAGACACACAACTACCCGACGAAGTAGGGGGCGCGTGTGTTCGGGCTCTACCCGTTGCAATTCCGCGTCACTTTTCGCGGCGGGTGATCCTACCTCTGACGAATTGGAGACATAGCGCTCCGAAATGGCAACATGCAGCGCTACTAGTTAGGCGCAGCGAGTGTGCCAGGACCGCAATCGCCGATGCAGGCGCGCTTGCCTTCGATCTTTGCGCTGGCGACAATGGCCTTCAGCGTCTCGAGCGCGAAGTCCTTGTCGACGCTGCTGCCCGAGGGCGCGCTCGTGCCGGGAACGACGCCGAATTCGACATAAGCGCCTTCAAGCTTGGCGCGGCCATACATGACGTACATGCCGGACTTCGGGATGAACTCGATATACTTCCATTCAAGCGTACGGCCGCCGGGCAGGGGCGTTTTCTCTGCGTAGTCTCCCTTGTTCTTGAGGCTGACGCGTGCGACGCGCATGTCGGTGTTGCGCCCGGCGTGGCTCAGAAGGGCGAAGCCTTCAGTGTCGTCGAATTTCCGGATCGTCCAGCCGTCGGGAACGACATAGGACAGTCCTTCCTGCGTGCGCAGCCGGCTGCCCGACGCGATCGCCGTGATCGGGCCCATGTCGGTGCGCGCGGGCCCGGCCGCGGCCCCGCAGTGCTTCACCGCGAACGATTTCCAGCTTTTCAGTTTGCCGGCACGCTTGATCGCCGCGTCTTCGTCGCCCGTCATCGGTGGTGGCGAGACGCGCCAAATCTCGATCGCCTTCACATAGTGCGGACACTGCAGGGTCTCGTTGCCGGGGCCCGCCGGGGCGGCCGTCACAGCAAGACACTCTTCGTGATAGGCGGCGAGATATTTCGGCGTCTTCGGCGTCAGCAACGTTTTCCCGGCCGTGCATTCCGCCTGCGCCTCGGCCTGATCTCCGAACAACAGTTTTGCGAACGCCTTGCCGAGCACCGTCTGCATCTCTCTTTCGAGCGACGGCGCGGCGAAGGCCGCCGGTGCAACAGCGAGAAGCATTGCGAATGCGATCGGTGCCTTCATGGCAAACTCTCCCGCGCTCGGGCGCGCGCCTCCGGTGACTTTTTCATGTCTACGACTCCGCCCTTCATCGCATGTACCCCCAAACAATGTGCCAAAGGAAATAATACGCCAAGCGCATCCCATACATGGAGGCGAAACCGAAGCGGCGGAAAAGGAACAGTTGAACGAGATTGATCCCCCAAACGTGCGCCCAGATATAGGCCTCAAGCCACGAAAGCGATTGATCGGCCAGGCTGTATCTCAGCTGTTATATGGGCTCCAAGAGCGACACCAGCAAGATGCAAGCCCACGCGGCGCGGTCGGTGTAGGCGGGGGCGATCGATCTCAAGCTCACGACGAGGAGTGCAAGCGGCGCCATGTGGAAGACAACCTCCACGACCAGCGCGATCGACGGATAGAATAGGAGTGACCAAGGCGCCGGGACGTTCGTGACCTCGATACCGGCAAACCGATCGACGATAACCACGAGTATCGCAAACGACATGGCAAGCGCAGCCGCGACGCCAATGCCCGTCGCGCCGCGCTCTGGGCGCTCGCCGAACCAGCCGCAAACCTGAAACGCCCGAAGCGATATGACGCCGACAACCGCAATGGCGCCGACCACGAGAGCGGGATCAACGCCGCCGAAATAGCGCTCGAAGAACGCTCCGGCGCCCACGACGTTAAGCGCCGCAGCCGCGGCCATTGCCGCAAGCGAGACAACACCAAACGCCGCCAACTGGCGCCGTTCGAGCAGTGACGCTGGAAGGAATTGGGAGAACACGTCATCCTCTCATCGTGGCGAAGTCATCATAGACGCGCGCCCGGCAATTGGCAGGTCCTCCTTCGACGCGCACGATCATTTCCATGATTTGCAAGCGGAGCGGACGGCACGAATGTCGCGCAGCGGCAAGTGGAGCTGGCGATGGGCGCAAAAAAAGCGCCGTCCGGGTCGCCCGCAAAAGTCGGCAACCGCCGAGGGCGCGCGCGAACGGATTATCGATGCCGCAAACCACGCGCCCGGCGTTGATATTGCGAAACGTAATTCCGGTGACACGTAACAAGCTCGACCGCCGCCTCAGTTCGGGAGATAGGGACAGTTCACCCAACCCAACTTCGGTTGAATGACGCGGCGCCAGCCAAACGCAGACAGAAATTCGCTTGACTCCCGCAGCAGGATGTTCTACGTTTGTTCTTTCCCGATCGCGCACCTTTTTGGGCACCGCAATCGCGGCTGCGACTTGAACCTATTCATCTGAAAAATTGCCCCAGCCGACGATGCGGCTGGTGAGGCTTGCGGGGAAAGCTGCGTCAGCTTTCCGGATCGCTGCGGCCAACGGGCACGGCGCCTGACATAACGCTCAATAACGCCAACATAACGCCTTCATAACGTCAAAAGTCGCAGTTCTCCGCGGAAATAACGCATATAACGGATTCGATTTTACATCTCGCGGACCGCCGGCGGATAGCAGGCAGACGCTTAGTAGGCGGATTGCATACGGATAATTCCGCAGAAATCAGCCGTGCAGACGCATCAGACGGATTCGATTTTCGCAAATTGAAGTCCGCAACAACCTTGCTGCGGGCGAGCGGCGCGGGTACGATGCACGCCGGGGTAGAATTGGGGAATGACGATGCTGTTTCGCTTCATCGCGCTGGTGCTGATCGTGCTTGGGCTCATGCTCCTCGGCGCGGACGTCATCACGCTGCTTGAGCACGGGACTGAGCCGCACATGCGCTCGCTGGGCGAAGTTTGGGGCCTGTTCACAGCGACCGGTGTCGCGAGCTTTCAAGCGTGGATTGCGGGCCTCGCGCCGGCGCCGGTGTCGGACGGATTCGCAAGTCTGCTCGCCTGGCCTGCGTTCGCCGTCTTCGGCGTCACGGGCGTCATCCTGGCGGTGCTGTTCCGCGAGCGCGACGAACTCGGCGAAGCGTACTAAACCTCAGACGTTGAGCTCCGTCCGCGTGCGCGTGTCGAGCCGCCCTGTTTGCGGCAAGTCTTCGTCGCCCTGAAACGCCCACAGCGCCGCGCGCAAAGCCTGGTCGTAAATGCCGTTCAAAATCCCCTTGTAGTAGCCGAGCCGCGTTAGCTTCTTCTGCGCCTCGAGCACCGCGTTGTTCGCAAGTGTCTCGGGTTGTTCGACAGGCTTCGGCTTTGCGGGCGTTGTCGTGGTTGCAGGCTTCGGCGGTGTCGTCGGCGTCGTGGTCGCAACGCCGCCGTTCGTCGTCGACGAGACGACGGTCTTCACCTTGCGCAACCAGTCCAACCGGTCGGAGAGCCCGTTCGTGCCGCCGTTGATCTTCTGCGTCACGCCCGTGAAGTCGCCCGCATCGCACGCCGGGTTGATCTTCTTCCACGTCCAGAACGCGCAAGCGATCTTGATCGCGTTCTCGGGCTTCGCCGCCAGTTCAGGGTTCGCTTCGAGATCGAGCCCCGCGATGTCGCCGACCTTGCGATAGGTCTCGCGTCCGGTCAGTTGAATGTACCCGCGCCCGCGATAGCGGTACCCGTCGCCCGGATCGTCGTTGCCCATCCGCCCGCCATAGACGAAGTTCGCCAGCTTCTCCGGATTGAACGCGTATTTCTTCGCGACCTCCAGCGTCGGAAAACGGTTCGGCCAAATCTCCGTCAGCCGCTCCGCCGAATAGTTCAAATTCTCTTCCTTGTGCGTGAGCCCGTTCGACTCATGCCCGAGCTGCGCTAGGAAGTATTGCAGCCGCGTCGCCATCTCGAGGATGCCGGCGTTCCGCAGCGCCTCGATCCCGGACGCCAAGAACGCATCCAGATC
>CXWL01005887.1_pt1 | contig 28863 bp, 29 predicted proteins | sample 590931 | NCBI WGS metagenome assembly CXWL01 (sample SAMEA3498368, study PRJEB10139) | groundwater metagenome | biome: water well; material: biofilm material | place: Germany | collected 2015-04-27 | reverse complement strand
TGGTTGTCGAATCGTTTCAAAGAAGGGGATGCGATCTCCGTCTCTGGCAAGATCGATCAATATCTTGGCCGTCTCGTGATGAACAGCCCCGATTGGGAACCTGTTGAAGTTGAGAATTTGCACACCAATCGCATCGTTCCCATTTACTCGCTGACCGAACGCATCACTCAAAAGTGGCTGCGCGGACAAATGAACAGCGTCATCACCTATTGGGCGCCCGCCGTTGTGGATGCGCTTCCTGAAACCATTCGCCGCGCCGCTCAACTCGTTTCACTTGGCGAGGCGCTTACTCAAGTTCACTTCCCCGATTCACAGGCTCGTCTCAAACTTGCGCGTGAACGTCTTGGATTTGACGAAATCTTCTATCTGCAAATGGGAGTGATGCGCCAGAAGCGGGATTGGAAATCTGTGGACGGTCGCCGCTTCCCTATCTCGGACGAGTGGCTGGTTGCCCGTCTAGGGACATTACCCTTCACCCTGACATCTGCCCAGCAAACCTCGCTCGATGACATTCGCAAAGACCTGGACTCTGGCAAACCCATGAACAGACTCGTGCAAGGCGATGTCGGTTCGGGTAAGACAGTGGTGGCGGCATTGGGTGCGAACATTGTTGTCAGTGGGGGAGCGCAGACCGCAATCATGGCGCCAACTTCCATTTTGGCGGAACAGCATTATCGCAACTTCATCAACCTGCTGGCAGGGGATGGCGGCACAATGCAACAGAGTGAGATCCGCTTATTGGTGGGCAACACAACTGAAAGTGAGAAAGAAGCGATCCGTCAGGGTTTAGCAGAAGGCTCGATCAAAATCGTCATTGGCACGCACGCGGTCATTGAACCGGATGTCCTCTTCAAAGATTTGCAATTTGTAGTGATCGATGAACAGCACCGCTTTGGTGTGGAACAACGCGCCGAGCTTCGCAGCAAAGGCACGAACCCGCATTTGCTGGTGATGACGGCTACGCCGATTCCGCGCTCGCTGGCGTTGACGGTCTTTGGCGACCTCGACATTTCCGTGATCGATGTGATGCCAGAGGGGCGGCAGCCCGTGACCACGTATGTGCTTCGTCCGCAGGAACGCGAACGCGCGTACAGCTTGATGCGCGCGCAGATCAAGAACGGCAATCAGGCTTTTATTGTTTACCCACTGATCGATGAAAGTGAGAAGATCGATGCGCGCGCCGCAGTGGATGATTTTGAAACATTATCAAAGCAGGTCTTCCCCGACTTGAGACTTGGCCTGCTGCACGGACGCATGAAGCCTGCCGAAAAAGATGATGTGATGTTGAAGTTCCGCGATAAGGAATTTGACATTCTGGTTTCGACCACGGTCATCGAAGTGGGCGTGGATGTGCCGAATTCAACCGTGATGATGATCGAAGGCGCGGACCGGTTTGGTTTGGCGCAGCTTCATCAATTGCGCGGGCGTGTGGGACGCGGCTCGGTGCAGTCCACTTGTTTGCTGATTCCCACCCGTGAAGATGCAACCGAGAATGAACGCCTGCAAGCGATGGCAGTCACCAACAGCGGCTTTGAGCTTGCCGACCTCGATTTGAAACTGCGCGGCCCTGGAGAATTTTTGGGAACGCGTCAGGCGGGTTATGCCAGCACGTTGAAAATGGCAAGCATTACCGACGTGAAGTTAATTGAAAAAGCCCGCGAACAGGCGCAAGCCTTGTTCGAGCGCGATCCCGAATTAAGTCAACCTGAACATGCCTTGCTTGCTGAAGCCTTTGAAAGATTCTGGGGCGCTGGCAAAGGGGATGTATCGTAAATAATCCGTAGGGGCGCAGCGCCGCTGCGCCCCTACAAGCAATGGAGAAAAATGGTTAGAGCATTATTCCCCGGAACGTTCGACCCGATTCACTACGGCCACATGGATATTGCCAATCGCGCGTCCAAGTTGTTTGATGAAATTGTGATGGCGGTTTATGACAAGCCGTTGAAATCGCTGATGTTTTCCCCTGAAGAACGCATATCTTTGGTCAATGAAGCATTCAAGAACAACCCCAAGATCAAAGTGGCAGGGTATAGCGGCTTGACGATCCAATTTGCCCAACAGATCGATGCGCAGGTGATCGTGCGCGGCTTGCGTGTGTTCTCCGATTTTGAATTTGAGTTCCGCATGGCGCTGGCGAATCAACGCCTTGCAAAAGACGCTGTCGAAACCGTGGCGCTCATCACCGCCGAACAGCATACCTTCCTTTCGTCATCCACTGTGCGCGAAATTGTCACACTGAATGGAGACGTCTCCAGTATGGTGCCGCCGTTTGTGGAAATAGCCTTGAAGGAAAAAGTAATTAACATGGGAGAGCAATCTCCGCCCAATGCATTGCGGGATTAAATTGTGCTAGAATCACTTATACCTGTACTGCGATATTTATGCCGCGTGTGCAAGTGCGATATAAATATCGCACTACGGAGAGAGAAAAAACATGGACATCCTGCAACTTATTGACCGATTGGAAGAACTCTTCAACGACGCGAAGGCCGTGCCTTTTACGCACAACGTCATCGTGGATGAAGACAAAATGCTGGAACTGATCGACCAGATGCGTATTGTCATTCCCGAAGAAGTGAAGAAGGCTCAGCAAGTCGTTGCCCAGCGCGACCGTGTCATGGCGCAGGCGCAGGAGGAAGCCAACCGCACTCTCCAGATCGCGCGCGACAAGGCGGACCAACTTGCCCAAAAGGATATGATCGTGCAGGAAGCCCAGCGCCGTGCCGACCAGATCGTCAGCCAGGCGCGGGCTGAGGCCGAAGCCACCCGCGTGGATGCCGATAATTATGTGATCGACACACTGATGCAATTGCAGGATCAGATCGCAAAGTTAAGCAGTCAGGTCAGCAATGGGGTTCGCATGGTGCAGGAAGACCAGATGCGAAAAGCATCCCCGGCATCCTCCGGGGTTGTTGAAAAAGAATAAAGTAGAATCGCCTGGGTTTTATATTCTTACAGATTGGCAGGCCCGCTTCTATGAGCAAATACACGATCCACTGGCGCAACCCGGAAAAAAACCTGTTGGTTGTGAAATATATCGAAGACTTTGAATGGCAGGATGCGATTGAGGCGAATGTCATTGCGACAAAAATGATCGAGGAAGTTGCCAATGACGTGATCATTTTTTATGATGCCAGCGAACATACGCCTTCAAATTATGAAATCAGCCGCATAAAGGATTCGTTGTATTCGGGCGGCTCAAGAAGTATTCCGCAGAATTTAAAATTCACAATTGTCCTGACAAAAAATACGTATGCCGCTAAAAACGTAAAAATTGCGATGGAAATTTTGGACAAATCGATCCGCCATAAAAAAGTAAATTATTTCGTGACGACGATGGAAGAAGCGGAAGAGCTTATTCGAAAAGCAGGTTTTTGACGGCAGTCCGCTTCCATCCGAATATCGAAACAAAAACATCCCCGCCAAAGTGACGGGGATGTTTGCTTAATCATAAAAAACAACGCGAGATTTTGTAGTTTTACAAATTATTCTGACAATAAAATGGCTCCTGGCGCCGCAACATTCATGTTGCGCGGGTTTGCTGCGGCAAACTTGCTACTCGCAAGATAAATCTTGCGGTACTGCGGTACGCTCAACCAAATTTGAAGCCTGCCACAAAAAGGGCGGTTGTCAGCAGGAGCAGGATGGGGAACAGTTTCAAGATGGTTTCCTTCGATAGGATGGGTTTGCCTGTTTTTAGGAAGGAGAGCAATAAGCCGCCTACGCCGATCAACGCGCCGCCGACGCCGACGAGGGAGAAGAGCGGCTTCATCTGTCCCTGAAAGGAGAGGAGGATGGGGAGCAGGAAGATGGTCATCCCTGCAATGCCGTGGGTGACGGCAATGGTGATGACGGGCAGTTTATTCGGCATGGGGATCGAGCGGGTTAATATCACAGCGAGGAAACTGATGATGGTGAAGATCAGGTACACGGTCCGAAGTGAGGCGAGGTGTTGCCAGGTGAGGCCTGTCGCAAGGCTGAGAGGGATGATCGTCGAGATGACGATCACGATGGGCGAGTCCAGCACATCGAAGCCGAGGATAAAGATCAACAGGCAGGCGATGAGTATCACGCCAAAGGCGATGGTGTAGGCGATGATGGGCAGGGCGGTAAAGCCGTCTATGCCGACGGATACCTGGTAGGATGCGAGCAGGGCGGAGCTGAGCAGAAGGATGCGGTCGAGGGAGGAGAGTTTCATACGGTTAGATGACTTCGAGGACGACCAAAATCATCGCGGCAAGCATGTAAATGGAAGCGTATTTGAAGAGGCCAAAGTTAACCCGCTCCGACGGTTTGAAGGTGATGGCGATGGCCAGCATAAGCAAGCCCGCGGAGAGCACGCCGAGCAGGCGCAGGAAACCCCAGTGCATCCCGATGCCGTAGCCTGCAATCACCATTGCCGCCGCTGCAAGCACCGAGGAGATGGCAATGCTGGCGCGGGTGGCGGCGAGTCCATACGTGGAGGGGAAGGTGGGCACGCCTGCATCGGAATAATCTTTTGCAAACTTCATGCTGAAGGTAAGGGTGTGTGTGGGAATCCAGAGCAGGATGCCGAGCGCGAGCATGACGCCGATCCAATCGATGGAGCCGAGGCCGAGAACGCGGCCCGCGAGGATGGGCATGGCGCCAGAGATGCCGCCCCAAACGATGCTCCAGCAGGTGCGGCGCTTGAGCCACATGCTGTATACCACCACATCAAAGAACCAGCCAGCGAACACGACCAGCCCGTATTGTGCATTCATGGCAACTGCCCAGCCAATGCCGATGACCGAAAGAAGCAAGCCAACCTGCATTACTTCGGTTCCGCTCACCAGGCCCTTGGAGGTCACACGCTTTTGGGTGCGTCCCATCTTCGCGTCGATGTCGCGGTCCCACCACATGTTGAGAACGGTGCTGCCTGCGATGGCGAGGAATAAACTGACCGATAGTTGAAGGATGGTGGAAATATTAAAGACGGGGCAGCGCGCGCTCATATAACCAGCCAGCCCGGTTGCAAGCAGAAGACCCGATTGCGACGGTTTGGTCAGCGACCAGTAGTGGGCGAGTTTGGAGGCGATTGACGATTGGGCGGGCATGGAGAACTCCTAAAATTAGTGGTCAGAGATTGGAGATTGAAAATTAGGGACGCGGCAGGTTATGCCTGACCGCCAATCTCCAATCTCTAATTACCTAACCCTGATTTTACCTCACACACCTGAACCCAACCCCAGGGCTGAAATAAGTGGGCGTGGCATTGTTGCGAACCCACACGCGCAAATCCATATCGTAGGTGTCTTTCGAGCCGCCGCGCATGAAGCGGTAGTGCATCCCTTCGTACACGTCGCCCGTCCACTGCCAGACGTTGCCTGCCATGTCGTAGAGTCCGTAGGGGCTGGCGGAGTTGACGGTTTGAAAACCGTCGTACACTTGGCCGTTGTAAAAGCCGACAGGACTGGTGCGCGAGCCGAAGGAACGCATGTCTTCAAACGGGTCGCGGCTGGAGTAGAAGTTGGCATTCTCGCGCAGGATTTCATCACCCCACGGGAAGGGACGTTCATCCGACCCGCGCGCGGCTTTCTCCCATTCCATTTCTGTGGGTAGGCGGGTTTCGTAATATTGGCAGTAGCCCCACGCGCCAAACCAGGTGACGCTGGTCATTGGGTGATTTGCATAGCCAGATTGAACAGTGAATGTCGAGCCGTCAAATTTGATTCGTTGGGATGGATCATCGAGCGGGATGAAGAGCCAATCGCCCGCTTCGATTCTTTCCTCGTGCTTGGTTCCGTTATACTCGTCGCCTGGGTAAAAGCCGACGATTTTTCCGCTGTCCATTTTTACAGTGTCATCCGCAAATGCTGCGTTGAGAAAGTCTGTGTATTGTGCGGCGGTCACATCTGTGACCATGATCTCGTAGGCGTCGGTGGATTCGATTTCGTCGAATTGCCCGAAATGAAATTCACCCGCTGGCACTTGCGCCCATGTGTTCGGGTCGATGCCCGTGTCGAAGGCGGGGATCGGAGCGTTTAAATCTACGGGGGCGCAGGATGCCAGAATGATCGTCATTGCAAGGAGGACGCTAGCCCGACGAAGCAATCTCTTCGTTGGGCCTTGGGTTTGGGATTGCTTCGTCGCGAAGAACAAGGGCGCTCCTCGCAATGACGTGATACTTTTCTGTTTCATTTCATCACCTCCTGCGCGAGTTCGTGGTCAAGTTCTTCGATCCAGCGGCCTTTGTTTTTGAAGAGATCAGTCAAACGATAGACCATCAGCGCGGCGAGGATGACCAGCAACATGCCGAGGCCAAAGTCAATGGCGTACATCAAGCCGTTGACCAGCGGCTGCTGTTCGGCTTCGGTAACGAAGAGCCGTTTCATTTCAAAAATGGTGACTGCGCCGAAAGCGATGTCCGAAAGGATGATGATGCCCCATCCATACCACTGGCGCAGTTTGCCTTTGAAGCCGTTCATATCGCCGAAGTAAAGCAGGATGATGGTGGCGATGATGGCGGAGAGAACGTGCCAGTGACCCGTCAACTCGATGCGTTCTTCGCGGGCAGGCCACACGCGGAAGATTTCTTCGAGCTTGATCGCCATGAAGATGCCGATGCCGCTGGTGGTGAAGTTCATGAAAAGCATTTGCCAGGTGGGGCCAAACTTGAGCGGATCGCGCAGGAGCGCGCCGATCTTTTGACCGAAGGTTGGCTTTTGCAAATTGGCAGTGCCATCCTTGATGAGTTTGTTCCAATCCCAGATCAGCAGGAGCAATGCCGCAAACATGGATGGTGTCGCGCCAACGTAAATAATCATATGCGCCACAGGCTCCAGCGGAGTGACCACGCCCCACACGCCGAGGTTGAGCACGATGGTTCCCAAAATCATCAACGGCATGGCGAACTTGTGCAGGCCGCCTTTGAAGTTCAGCCAGCGCCCGATGATGAGCGTGATCATGATGCCGATCAAGGCCAGCATGATGTGCAGGTGGCCGATGACCGAATATTCCATCACCGTTTTTTCAGGGATGCGGATGATGTTCTCGGCAAGAAATGTCTCGAAGCCGTGCCCATAATAGGAGCCAGGTACCGCGCCGAACAATGCCGAAATGACGGTGGTGACAGCCGTGGCAAAAAATGCGGTGCGTTCGAGGTCGAGTCCGCTTTTGGTATGGGAATATTCTTTGTCGGTGATGTAATATTCCTTGTTCCACGGCCAGAGCGCAACGATCAACATCACGCCCGCGAAGAAAATTAAGGAAAGCCCCGTGATGTACAGCCCATGAAACGCCCAATTGCGCCCGAAGTAGGCGAAGCCCATACCGAAGACCATCGTCAAAAGATAACCGACTGTGATCGCGGCATTGATGGCGGTCTTGAAGAAGGCTTTCATCTTCAGCAAACCCGTCACCATGTAGGTCTCGATGGCAATGATTGCCATGGCAATCGAATGATACAAAATGATGATGCGCCCCTCGCGTTCCGCCTGCACGATCTTCATGCCTAGCAGTTTGATGACAACTTCGCGCACGCCCATCTCAGCCATCGGGCCGGAGAGCATTCCCCAAACCGCAGTGACAATGCCCACCATCGCAATCGCCACGAGGATCAATCCCTTGGTGGAATTGAATAAATAGTTGAAGCGGGTTTTGATAAATTGCATGGAGTTAGCTCCGTATCAGACGATGGACGATAGACCATTGACCACGGTCTGCCGTCCATCGTCCGTCGTCAAGTTATCCCTTGCGGGTAAACCCCAACACATACGCGCCCGCCATCAGGAAGAGCAGGGGAGTGAGAATCAGCGTCACGAATTCGGGGCTGAAGAACAGCAATTGTTTGCCGAGCGAAATGAAAGCCAGGGCAATGCCGCCCAGCCCGATCAACACGCCGCCAACGCTGACCCACCAAAATCCCTTCGGCGCGCCCTTGGCATAGAACGGGCCGACGAAGATCACCAGCCCCGCCACGCCATGGAAAAGCGGAACCGCAATCTTCTTGAGCGCGTCCATGCCGCCGATGCTGGTGATGGCAATCGCCAGAAAACCGATTGCCGCAAACCACTTGAAGTACGTTTTCCATTTCGGGAAATACTCCTCCGCCAACCCCATGGAAATGCCCAACGGGATCAGGCTGGCAACCGTCAGCACGTAGGGTGAAGCGAGGATGCCCATTCCGAGAAATATCAGCAACAGCCCCGAAATCAAAAGCACCGCAAAACCCATCAGGTAATACAGGTTGTGCAGCGCTTTGTTCAGAGTGTAGCGCTGGTAAAAATACCAGCACAGGTAAGCCGCAAGCAGGCCCGTCAATAGCAGGAAGATAATGTCTTTCATTGAAATTCTCCTTTTGATTGAATCAGAATTTTATACTTCAAGCCATGTGAAGTATTGCACAAATCGCGTCATAAATACTGTAACTAATGTCACATTTTTTGATCGAGTTCCCCGCCTCTTTTCCTGACCTGTTACCTGCTTCTGTTTCAATGAAGAGCCTATACTTTGACAGGATTCACGAACGTACCGTAACATTCATGTTGCACGTGTTTTGAGGTAAAACCGCCACTCGCAAGATAAATCTTGCGGTACGTAAGAAACCCCCACTCCTGCCATTCTATAAAATATACTATTGCAAAAAGTTGCAATAAGGAAGTCCATGTCCTGCTCAGAAGCATACACCCCTCAACTCCGTGCCCGTGGATACCGCATGACGCCGCAAAGGCTGGCGATCCTGCATGTGTTGCGCCACTCCGCGAAACACCTTTCCCCCATCGAAGTCTATCGACAGGCGCGCGCAGACGTACCCAGCCTGACCGAAACCACTGTCTATCGCACCCTGGAATTTCTCGCGGAAAATGGGCTGGCACACCCCGCTCACCTGGGCAATGGACATCTCGTCTATGAAATTGCAGGCCATGAACATCACCATTTGAAATGCCGAAGCTGCGGAAGCGAAATGGAGGTCGAGCACGCGCTGCTGCAAAAACTTTATCGTCAATTAGAGTCTGAGAGCGGCTATCACCTGACCGATAGCCATATTACATTTTTTGGTCTATGCCCCGATTGTCAGAAAGGACAATGACATGCAATTTTCACCCACTCCACTTCACATTCCCGATGGATTTCTCAGCATCGCAATCTCTGCCATCTGCTGGGCGATCACCATCGTCACCCTCGGCCTTGCCATTTCCAAAACGAATAAGGCGCTCGGCGAAAAGCAGGTGCCGCTCATGGGCGTGATGGCCGCCTTTGTCTTCGCCGCGCAGATGATCAACTTCCCTGTGGCAGGCGGCACGTCTGGTCACTTGTTGGGCGGCGCGCTCGCATCCATTGTGCTAGGTCCCTGGGCGGGGATGCTGGTGATGACCGCCGTGATCGCCGTGCAAGCCCTGCTCTTTCAGGATGGTGGATTACTTGTCATGGGCGCGAACATCCTGAACATGGGGCTGGTCACTGCCGCCATCGGTTATGGACTATACCGTGGAGTTGCGAGTCAATCGAAGGCCGTAAAACTTGGCGTGGCTGGCGTAGCCGCATGGTTATCCGTGATGGCGGGCGCATTGCTGACCGCGCTTCAATTATGGTTAAGCGGCACATCCCAGTTGACGATTGTCATCCCTGCCATGCTTGGAGTTCACGTGTTGATCGGGTTGGGCGAAGCGTTCATCACGGTTGCCGCGCTTTCCTTTATTTTGCAAACCCGCCCCGACCTGCTTGGCGAAGACTCTGAATCTGCCAAAGGTGGGCGTGGATGGGTGCTCGCTGGCGGGGTTATTGCGCTTGCGGTTGTAGCGCTTTCCCCTTTCGCTTCTACAAACCCCGATGGTTTAAATCGTGTTGCCATGGATCTTGGCTTCTTTCAAACAGCCCAATCTGGCGTTGGGCCTTTAGCTGGATATGCCGTCCCATTTCTGAATTCTGCAACCGCCTCCAAAATTGCCGCTGGCATCATTGGCGTGATCGTTGCAGGCGTTATTGCTTTGCTGATTGGCCGCGGCATGAAATCACAAATCTCCAATCGCAAATCTCCAATCTCCAGCCCCCAGTCTCCAATCTCTAATCGTAGATCGTAAATCCCCATGCACTTCGACGCCTTCGACCGCTACCACGATAAGCAGAGTTTCCTTCACCGCCTCGACCCGCGTGTGAAGGCGCTTGTCACCGTAATTTACATTGCCTCGAACGCGTTGCTCCCCGACGGCGCATGGCTGGCTTTTGTTGGCGCGTGGATATTTTTGCTCGCCGCAAACCTGCTTTCGCAGTTGGGAATTGGGTACACCTTCAAGCGTTCCATCATTGCCCTGCCTTTTGCGTTGATCGCGGTCACGGTTTTGTTTTCCATGCCGGGCAAACCTCTTTCCTCTTTCTTCTTTCTTGCATGGGATTTCACCATCACAGATATGGGACTTCTGCGCTTCGTGAGCATCCTCATCCGCTCCTGGCTTTCGGTGCAGATGGCGATCCTGCTCGTGGCGGCCACACGCTTCCCCGATCTCATTCATGCCCTTGAACATTTAAAAGTCCCCGCCATTCTCACCACGATCATCGCTTTCCTTTATCGTTATCTCTTTGTGCTGACGGATGAAGTCTTCCGTCTGCTGAGGGCGAGGGAATCTCGTTCGGCGGCAGTGGCAGGTAACAGGTCGGGGGGAGGCGTTTTGTGGCGGGCGAAGGTGGCGGGCAATATGGCAGGTCAACTCTTTTTGCGAAGTTACGAGCGCAGTGACCGCATCTACAATGCGATGTTATCGCGCGGGTATTCGGGTCATCTTTACACGTTGAATCCGCATGAAATGAAGCCTGGCGATTATTACGTCACCGCGTTTGCGATTGCGGTCATTTTTATTGTTCAAGTACTTGGAAGGTTATGATGCCAGTTACTCATGTGGTGAATAATTTTGAAATGCCCGAATGTGACGGCGATGTGTTGACCGTGAAGGATTTACATTTTTCCTACCCCGATGGACATGCAGCTTTGCATGGCGTTTCATTCAACTTATGCAGTGGCGACAAGGTTGCATTGGTGGGACCGAACGGCGCGGGCAAGTCCACATTGATGCTGCACCTGAATGGAATTTTGGGCGGGCATGGCGAAGTGGAAGTTGCCGGTACATGCCTCACGCGTGACAATCTGCCCGCCATCCGCGCAATGGTCGGACTCGTGTTCCAGAATCCAGACGACCAGCTCTTCTCTCCAACCGTGTTTGAAGATGTAGCTTTTGGTCCGCTGCACATGGGCCTGCCCGAGACAGATGTCCGCGCGCGTGTGAATGCCGCGCTGGAAGCTGTGCGCATGTCTTCGTATCAAGATCGTTTGTCGCATCATTTGAGTGTTGGCGAAAAAAAACGCATTGCGATTGCAACCGTACTTTCGATGAACCCGAGTTTGTTGATTTTGGATGAACCCTCGGCAGGGCTGGACCCGCGCGCGCGCAGAACATTAATTAATTTACTGCGCGAACTGCCGATCACGATGCTGGTTTCCACGCATGATATGAAACTGGTGCAGGAATTATTTCCGCGCACCATCATCATGGATGAAGGCCAGATCGTTGCAGACGGCTTGACTCATGAAATTTTGGAAGACGAAAAACTATTGACCGCGCATGGGTTGGAGAAGCCGTAACCACCTACCCGAATGTCCAGCGCTAAACAACCCATTTCGGCGATACACTCCAGGCACGCCTCCGCTATACTGGCGACAAGGAGATAACCCATGAGCAAAAATATTTTTTCCGAACTTTCCGATGCAATGGCATCCGCCGCCGGGCACGCGGGCAAATCCACCGTGTTGGTGGATGCGCGCCGCCGCATCCCGGCCAGCGGAATTGCGTTTGCAAAAGATATGATTTTGACCGCCGACCATGTTGTGGAACGCGACGAAGATATCAAAGTGCTGTTTGGCGATGGGATAGAATTAACAGCCCGCCTCGCTGGTCGGGACCCGGGAACGGATCTGGCCGTTTTGAAATTATCCTCCGCCTCCGCCACTCCCGCTGAAGTTGCAAAGACTCCTGCGCGTGTGGGGGAGTTCGTTCTGGCAATTGGCCGCCCCTCTAAAAGAGGAATCGAATCCAGCTTTGGCACGGTGAACGCGATTGGCGGCCCCGTCCGCACGGGACGCGGCGGCATGTTGGAAAGCTACATCAAAACCGATGTGGTTTCCTACCCAGGCTTTTCCGGCGGCCCGCTTATTAATGGAGAAGGCCAGGTTTTTGGTATCAACACCTCTGGCTTTGGCCATGGCGGAGCCATCACCATCCCTGCCGATGTGGCGTGGAAAGTTGCCGAGACTCTCGCCAAGCATGGCAAGATCAAACGTGGCTATCTCGGCATTCGCAGTCAGACCGTGAACATTCCTGAAGATGGTCAAAAGCAATTGAACCGCAAACAGGAGACAGGTCTTTTGATTGTTGGCCTGGAAGCTGACAGCCCCGCAGGCAAAGGTGGCTTGATGGTGGGCGACATCCTTGCAGGTGTTGCAGGTGAAGCCATTGAACATCACGATGAGTTGTTCACACGCCTGAGCGGGGATGTGGTGGGCAAGCCCACTCCGCTGGATGTGCTGCGCGGCGGCAGGTTGGAAGTGGTGAATGTGGTTGTTGGAGAAAGATAATTGATCCGGGTTACGATTGTTTCGCCGAACCATGCCTTGCGGGTTGGCCTGCGTGAAATGCTGAACGGCCATTCCAAAATCAATGTGGTGGGTGAAGCCGTTAACCTTGAAAGCGTAGATGAAAATGAGACCGAGGTGGTGGTGCTTGCCTCGGTCTCTTCTGTTTCGTTGCAGAACGGCAAAAAAGAGTATGCGATTTTATTTTTGGCAGATGATGTTGATTCAGTGCGATCTTTATTGAATTCCAAAGTGCAGACGTGGGGCGTTCTCTCGGCTGAAGCCACGGAAGATGAATTGGTGGCGGGAGTCCTTGCAGTGGGGGAAGGGCTTTGGGTCGGCGCACCAGGCCTGGTCGGGGAATGGATGCGCTTTCCTCGAGCAGGAGAATCTTCGGGCGATGATTCTCTGATCGAGCCGTTGACTGCGCGGGAGAAGGAAGTCCTCCAATTAATGGCCCAGGGGCTGGCGAATAAACAGATCGCGCTGGCACTGGGCATCAGCGAACATACGGTGAAATTTCATCTTTCGTCTTTGTATGCAAAGCTGGGGGTTTCGAGCAGAACCGAGGCGGTGCGGCGCGGCATCGAGCTTGGGTTGATTTCATTATAAAAAGCAGACGGGAACAACCCGTCTGCTTTTTTTTATTTATGTTTTTTGCGAAACAACAGCGGCAGGGCGATGATCAATACGATTACAATGCCCATGACGAGAATCCCATCGGTGGAGCCGATCACGGAGGTATCATCCACTGGGGGGCTGGGGGTGGTTTGCAGGGTAAACCCGGCTATGCCTTGCGCTGAGACGGCGGGCTGGTTGAAATTTGCAAACGCCAGCGCGCCGGCAAGGATGATGAATAAAACGATGGCGGAAATATGGGATGTTTTCATCGATTATTAACTATGATTGTATCATGTGTTCAAATCGTATAATTTAACTCTTGTATGTACTTTTTTACACTTTCATTGTATAATGCGCCGAGTTATTTGCTGGCGGGGTTCAGCAATTAAGATATTATGGAGAGTGTCATGGAAGTATTCATGAAAGTTCTATATCCTATTCTCGTCCTGATGTTTGTCGGGACGGGTTTTATATACGTTCATGCCATGACGGATTCTTTAGCATCCTTTTGTTTTGATTGTATCGAGTAAGTAATTCAGCCTTTGCCGCCGCTTCCAAAACGGCGGCTTTGCGCTTACAAAGTGCCGCGTAAATTACTAAACCAGAATTGTGATTTTTTACTTGCAAATTCTGCAAATAAGTTTAGTAAATTATTAAACAAGCGGTAAGTTTATTTCAGGAGCATCCATGATCAAAAGAATATTTGACTGGCTGAAACAGCCTCTCGGCCTGATCGCGGTGGGAATTTCATTCCTGGCGCTGTTCAGTCTCGCGGCCTACGGTTTGTATACGACCCAGCAGCCGCCTGCGCAGCCGATCCAGTTCCCGCATTGGAAGCATGCTGCCTTTGGCATTCAGTGTCTGTATTGCCATCCCGGCGCTGCCAAGGGACCCTCAGCGGGCATCCCTTCGCAAGCCAAATGTTGGGGTTGCCATAACCAGATTACGAAAACCACCGACCCAAATTCTGAATTGAGATTTTTGGTTAAACACGTCCAAGAGGGAACACCCATTGAATGGGTTCCCGTTGCGCAAGCGCCGGATTTCGTTCAATTCAATCATCGTGCGCATGTTGCGGCAGGGAAGAACTGCGAAGATTGTCATGGGGATATGGGCGATAAATCCCAAATAACCATTGCCCAAAACCCGCAGGTGTTCAACATGGGGTGGTGTTTGAACTGCCACATTGAAACTGCTGGCCAAGACCATGAAAAACTGGTCAAACTCAGCGACTGCGGCACGTGTCATTATTAACCGGGCGAAAGGAAATCAATATGAGCGAACAATTTTCCCGGCGTGATTTTCTAAAACTGGCTGGTGTAGGCGCGGCAACCACTGCCATCCTCACCGGTTGCGGGCCTGCCTCGCGGTACGTCAAACGCGAGCCGTACATGCAGATGCCCGAATACACCTATAACGGCCAGAGCACCTATTACGCCACTACATGCCGCGAGTGCGCGGCAGGCTGCGGACTCATCGTCCGCACCAGTCAGGGACGCGCAATCAAAACCGAAGGCAATGCGAATAATCCGCTTAACCTCGGCAAGACCTGCGCACGCGGACAAGCCACCCTGCAGGGTTTGTACAACCCGGACCGTGTCACCGACCCGATCAAACGCAGTTCACGCGGCGGTGACTCTACTGCTGTAATGGATTGGGATGCCTCCATTCAAGTGGTGGCGGATGCCCTCAAGAATAACAAACCCGAAGAGATCGCCTTTTTAATGGGCATGGCTCCCGATCATCTCTTTGACCTCGTGACTGATCTTGCAAACGCAACCGGCATGAACGCCCCAGTCCGTTTTGGCGCGCTGGGCATGTTCGAAGCCCGCGCCACCTTGAGCAAGGCCGCTGAGAATCTTTTCGGTCAGCCCAGCCTGCCTTTCTTTGATGTGGGTGGGGCGCAGGTGGTTTTCTCCTTTGGCGCGAACTTCCTCGAAACCTGGCTTTCCCCCGTTTCATACACTCGCGGGTTTGCCGGCCTGCGCGAAGCCAGGACAAAATTGCGCGGCAAATTCGTACAATTTGAATCCCGCATGTCCGCAACGGGCGGCAAGGCGGATGAATGGCTTCCGCTTCGCCCCGGGACCGAGGCGCTGGTTGCCCTTGCAATCGGCAGACTCGCCGCTGAGATTCGCGGCGGCTCCGTGCCGCGCGCCTTCGCCAACGTAGACCCGAAAGATGCGGCCACGAAGTCCGGAATCAAACTCGAAACGCTGGAACACCTCGCTGAGATGTTTGCAAATTCCACTGGCGCGCTTGCCATCCCCGGCGGCGCGGCGCTTGGTCAAAGCAATGGGCTTGCCGTTGCCGAAGCTGTGCTCGCTTTGAATGCCTTTTCCGACAATTTGGGCAAACCTGGCGGCGTGTACCTCTCAGCCCTTGCCCCAAACCAGACGGAATACAACCGTCCCGCTTCCGCCAGGGAGATGCAGGCGCTTGTTCAGAAGATGTTCGATGGCAAGATCAAGGTTTTGTTTGTGCATGGCGTCAACCCGTTCTTTGAATTGCCGAACTCGCTGGAATTTGGCGGCGCGAGCAAATACGTCAGCCAGATCATTTCCTTCGCGACCTTCCCAGATGAAACTGCGCGCGAAGCGGATTACGTCTTCCCTGACCACCACGGACTNNCCTGTCGTTTCACCTTATTACAATACCCGCGCTACTGCGGATGTGTTGATCACCGCCGCTCAATTGGCCGGTGGCAAGTTTGCCGAAGCGCTTCCGTTCAAGGATGAAGTTGAATTTCTGCAAAGCAAAGTTGCCTCTTTGATGAGCGAAGCAGACGGCTCCATTTCTGCGTTGGATATCCCTACTTTTATGGCTTATTTCCAGCAGCATGGCGGTTATTGGAAGATGTCTGACGGGCGCGGCGTTCCCAGCGCAGAAGATATGCTTAATCGCACCATCGCCGCTGACGAGGCGGAGTTTGCCGGGGAAGGCGAGTTCTTCTTCGTTCCATTCGTCTCACCGACATTGGCTGAGGCGGGCGCGAACAAACCCTGGTTACAGGAATTGGCCGACCCCACCACCACAGTCATGTGGAACACCTGGGTTGAGATGAATCCTGAAACCGCCCATGAGTTGGGAATCGAAAATGACGATGTGGTGAAGATCGTGAGCGAAGCCGGGGCGTTGGAAGCGCCTGTTTACGTGTACCCAGCCATCCGCCCTGACACGATCGCGATGCCTTTTGGTCAGGGTCATACTGCTTATGGCAGATATGCCACTGATGTAGATAAGGATGGAAATATTATTCCGCGCGGCGTCAATCCTGCCGACCTGTTTGGTCAACACTTTAATGAAGCTGGCGACCTTGCTTTTGCTGGTATGAAAGTCAAAATAGAAAAGACCGGTGTGAAGAAGCCGCTCTCACGCCTTGAAAGTTTGATGGGCGTGTACGGCATTGGTCTTGGTGAGGAGCATTAATTATGGCGACTTTAGCTGATTTGAAAATTTCTGAAGTTAAGCTGGCTGCNNGCCATGGAAAATAATGTTACCTTCGTAGGCGAAGTGGATTCTGGTTATGGCCGTTCGATGCATTGGATCCGTATCGAGCGCTTCTGGGAGGGTGAATACCCTGAAGTGAAGATGACCCCCAACCAGCCGATGCTGTGCCAGCAATGCGGACACGCCACCTGCGAGCCGGTCTGCCCCGCGTTCGCAACGGTACACTCACAGGCCGAACAATTGAATCTGCAAGTGTATAACCGCTGTGTCGGTACGCGTTATTGCGCGAATAACTGTCCGTACCAGGTGCGTTCCTTCAACTGGCGCGACTATCAACGTCCCGAACCTTTGCCCAATCAATTCAATCCTGATGTGACTGTACGCCGTGTGGGCGTGATGGAAAAATGCACGTTCTGCATCCAGCGCATTCATAAGGCACAAGATAAGGCGAAATCTGAAGGACGCGAAGTAGTGGATGGTGAATTCACCACCGCCTGTGCGCAGGCCTGCCCCGCGAGTGCAATCGTCTTTGGGCGTGTGGACGATCCTGAAAGCCTTGTTTCCCAATTGGGGAAGCAAAGTCATGGCGTAAAACATCTTGAAGAGCTTGGCACGCTTCCCAACGTAACCTACTTCAAGGGAGGGTAATTATGGCATACGAGAAAAAACAAACGGAACATGCTCATGCTGACCATCAGGGTCATACCGCAGAGCATTTCCGCGAAAAACACCTGATGCTCGACCCGCTTCCACGCGGGCAAATGAACGATATGGTGATGGAATCCATGCTCGAAAAACCCACCTGGAAATATTGGGCGGTCGTTGGCATCCTGAGCTTTATTGTTGTGTATTTCCTTTTTTATAAGTGGGGTGTCTTGATTGCAAAAGGTCAAGGTGTAGCGGGTGTGATGCGCCCGGATTATTGGGGCATCTTCCTCGTCAACACCGTGTTCTGGATCGGCATCAGCCATGCGGGTACATTCATCTCTGCGATTCTGCGTGTGTTCCGTGCAGAATTCCGCCGTCCGTTCACCCGCGCCGCAGAGTTGATGACCACCTTCGGCCTGGTGCAGGCTGGTTTTAGCATCTTTATGCACATGGGTCGTGTGTGGCTTGCTTACTGGCTTATGCCTTACCCGAACCAGCGCATGTTGTGGCCGAACCTGCATTCCCCGCTTACGTGGGACTTGCTCGCCATCACCACCTACCTGCTCTCCTCCACCATGTACCTTTTCCTGCCGCTCATCCCGGATGTAGCCATGGCGCGTGACCGCTCCACCGGCTGGCGCAAGACCTTCTATAAGACGCTTGCCCTCGGCTTCCGCGGTACCGAAGGGGAGTGGACCCACCTCCGCAATGCCATGAACATTTTTGCCTTCGCCATCATCCCCGTCATGTTCTCGGTGCATACCATCGTGTCCTGGGACTTTGCCGCCGCCACCCGCCCTGGTTGGTCTTCCACCATCTTCGGCCCGTACTTCATCGTTGGCGCGCTGCACTCAGGTATGGGGGCTGCTGTTGTTGTTATCGCGGTCATCCGTGCCACGATGAAACACATGAAATATTTCATCCGCTCGGAGCACTTCGATGCCATTGGAAAGCTCATGCTCATCATCTCCATGGCTTGGGCCTACTTCTTCTTCAACGATTACATGGTCCAGTGGTATGGCGGCGATAAGTGGACGCAGCAACTGCTGCATTTCCACGAGGCCGGTCCAATGGGTTGGATGTGGTTTACCATGCTCATTTGTAATATTGTCGTTCCCTGGGCTATATTGTGGAATCCCAAGTGGCGCGCCACCCCATGGCTCGTTGGAACGGTTGGCATCATCATCAACGTCGGCATGTGGTTCGAACGTTACATCATCATCCCGATCTCCGTCACCATCAACCGTATGCCATTCACCTGGCGCCTTTATAAGCCCGGTATCGAAATTCCCATGGGCATCGGCACACTTGCCTTATTCATCCTGCTTTACATGATCGCTTCAAAACTCATCCCCCTGATCCCGGTCTGGGAAGTGCAGGAAGGCCAGATGGCGCACGAACTCAAGAAATTTGGACGCGAAACCGTTGTAACGGTCAGCGAATTGGAATAGGAGGATTGAAATGACCGAATCTAAAATTGTAGATTTGCTGGCGGTCTTTCCGGACCTCGAGCCTGCCGCGAATGCCATTGAGCATCTCCGCTCCATCGGCATTCACGATGAATGCATGAACATCATTTCTGGCATCCCAGTCACCGAAGCCATGCTGGGCCGCCCCCACCAGTGGACAAACGTTCCGCGCATTGCAATGGGCGGGGCCATCCTCGGGTTTGGCGCAGGGTTTTTCCTTGCCTACATCACGCCGTACATCTATCCCTACCCAATTCAGGTAAGCACGCAGTCATTTATTCCCGGGCCTCCCACCGTGGTGGTCCTGTTTGAATTGACCATGCTTGGCATGTTACTCTCCACCTTTCTTGGCGTGTTTCTCGATAGCTTCTTCCCAAACTACCGCCCCATGAAATACGTCCCTGAAGTCAGCGACGGCAAGATCGCCATCCTGGTGGAATGCTCGCATGTGGAAGAAAAGAAAGTTACGGATGCTTTGACGAAAATGGGCGCTGAATCCGTAAATCCCGCGGAGGCGCAACACCTATGAGACTCTTTAAACAACTCGTTATCGTATTCGCAGTTCTTGGCGTGCTGGCCGGTGCGTTGATGATCTTCGCCTACGATGTCATCAAAATCGACTGGGTCGTCTTCATGGAGATCCAGGACTCGTACACCACGCAGGAAAACCCCCTGCCTGTGCCAGCCCAATCCATTCCTGTCGAAGGCCCCGCCTATATCCCCGGTGAAGGCGCGCCAGCCAACCCCGTGCCTGCGGATGAAACATCCATTGCGCGCGGCGCGGAACTGTACGCCATTCACTGCCAGATGTGTCATGGCGGCGTAGGCAAGGGAAATGGAACCATCTCCGCTTTCCTGGTCAAGAAGAAACCCGCCGACCTCACCAATGAACTGGTTCAGAGCAAGAGCGACGGCAGTTTATTCCTCACCATTTCCAACGGCATCTTTAACCCGAACAACACCCTCTTCCCAGAAGTGGAATTCTCCGGGCAAATGCCGCCCCTGAACGAAAACCTTACCGTGCGCGAGCGCTGGGACGTGGTAAATTACCTTCGCACCCTCGCAGCGCCGGAAGGACAATAGGGAGCTACCACTAATGAATGACGATGTAAAAAAAATTATCTACGGCACTGTGATCTTTTTCGTGATCGGCCTCCTTGTGTGGATCGGCTTTCTCTTCGCCAGCTCCTGCGGCGGTTCGTTGAATTGCAGCCGCGGTGAATTGGCCGTTGAACGCACATCCATCCCCACCCTTTTCCCCGCAAACCTGCCAGTTATGGAAAATACCGGTGGCGTCACTACCCAATGTCGTGTTGCGGCAGCGGATTTGATCGGCGCATGGGTGAATGCAGGCTTCCCCGAAACAGACACCTTCCAGTTTGCCGACATCAACGGACAGAATTGCGAAGCCACATTTGAAAACGTGAGACCCCTCTTCATCGAATCCAACCTCTGGTACTCCGGCTCGATGTCCTGCGTTTTCTGCCACTCAGCGGATGTGGCAACCTCATCCGCACAACTGGATTTGGGTACCTACGCGGGGATCAAGTCCGGTTCCCGCCGCGCCGACGCAGAATCCACCGGAACCGACATTCTCGCCGCTGGCAAATGGGACTCCTCCCTGCTGTACGATTTCATTACCGCCAGCAAGNNAAGCCACTTCCAGAAACAGCAACCCCACCACCCTAAAGCAATTCGAAACAAAAAGACCCAATCCATGGATTGGGTCTTTTTGTTTGCCGGGCATCCTCCAATAAGAATAGAGTTCAGGACTTTCGCTCAACTTCGCTTTACCGTGTCGCCCTGAGCGACAGCGAAGAGTCTCTACTCCTGAAATCAGAAGTTCTTCGCTCCGCTCAGAACGACAAGCGAAAGTCCTAGTGCCCGAAAAACTTAAAATTGATGGGTAAAAGCGGCGAAATTCAGCCGCTTTTACCCTACATCTTCATGTTGTTCAGGTACTAGAGTTAAAAAGGTCTGCCAGATTTCGGAACGGAACCTGGCAGGCCTGAACATTTATCAACCCCTGCCTGTGATCATGGAATGCAAACAGGCCAGCTAATGCCTTCGATATCGTTGTAAGGCAGGCCAGCGATGTTTTCCGCCGTGATTACTTTTTTGGTGAGAGGGTTATAGGCGAATAACGTGGTCTTGCCATGCACTCCCAGTACCAGCAATCCATCCGGACGCATTTCCAAGGCTTCGACATAGCCGGGCAGTTTATCGGCGACCTTAGTGATCTTGCCATTGGCCGGATTATAGACATACAACGTTCTTCCCTGTGCGAGATACAGCAGTGTGCCAGTGTTGTTCCAGGCCATTCCCTCGACATCTTTATCGTTTTTCTTGATAAGCGTGGCCGCGCCGGAAGTTTTATTGATGGTGACGAGACCTTTGTCTACGCCCCAGCCCCATAGAGTTCCGTCGGTGGGCCGAAACGCGAGCGCCACAATGGCGCGCTGGCCTGTTGCACCCACATGGAAGAGCGAGCCGTCTGTGCCATCCACCTTGAATAGGTGACCCCTCTTGCCGAAGGCATTGCTTGGGCCAGTTGCCGCATAGATCACGCCTGTGGTTGGGTCAATATCAAGCCCCTCCACATCCCAGCCCAAATAAAGTGGACCAAGGTTAGCGGTGATCGCCGTACTCGGGTCAAGCGTGAAGAACTGCGAGTCACGGTAGCCGGTATCCTGCACACCATACGCAAGACAGGCCGCGGGCGCGGGGTTGCCGCAAAGTGTCACAATGTTGGGCTGGAAGCCGGTAGCGGGGGATGTGTCAATTCCATTACACAGCCACGGGTCGAAGTCCACGTTATCGCTTACCACGTCCCCTATGCCCGCAGGATTGCTGGCATGGGATGGTCCGCTTGCGTTGCCCCACCAGTTCTTCTCCGCGTTCACCTGAATTGCATCCGTATTTAGCAGGCCATAGTCAACGCTGCCTGTGATGCTATTTAAGTTGACATCAATGTTGCTGAACACACCGCTTGAGCAACTTCCTGTACATTGATAGATATCGAGACCGATGCCGAAGTTAAGCGCTTTGTTGTTCTTCACGGTCAGGTCAATATCCAGTGCGCCAAAGCCGCCATACGCGCCGATCCCATAGCCCGCGCTTGTGCCATCGCCGGTGAGTTCGTTATTCAGGATATCTACATCCTGCACTGCAACGAAAGACATCAATGAATTTGCCGAAGCGGCCGCAGATGGCGCGAGGCTTTCATCTTCAAACGGTACGGGGTTTAATCCGGGGGGCGGCGCATCTACAACAAAGCCATAGAAATATGGTGAAAGCGTTCCCGCAGTAGAAACATTCATAATGTTCGCTTCATGCACACCGGAACCTTCAATGTGGTAAATGCCGGATTGGTTTTCACTCATGGTGTTGCCGTAAGTATTTGCATCTGCCACGTAGAGCAAAATACCTGTGGATGTGTAAGAGCCGGGCGAGTAGGAATGATTCGAAATCGTATTCCCATTTATATCACCCGTCGCGCCTCCGCTGAATTGCACTCCATTTTGCGCGATGATGGTCGTCGCGCCCGCGCCGGTGATGACGTTATTGGCCACAGTAGCGGATGAACCGACATTGCTGACCGTCACGCCGTTCTTTTGATATCCGGCGATCACATTGTTGCTGATATCGGCTGAACCGCTGGTACTGAACGCAGCGCGCCCGACTAAAATCGCAACACCGTTCTGACATCCGCTGAAAGGATTATCGCGAATATCCAGAATCTCGTTATCGTGGATATTAGCATACGCATCGTCGCGGACAAAGATTCCACTGCCGATGCTCCCGCATCCACTCGGGCCCGGGCCTGTCACTGTGAAACCGCTGAAGTCCACGCTGACGCCTGATCCCGCGATCTTGACAATCGTCGAGTTTGGATCGGAAGCGATGGGAATTGTGGATGGCGCGACGATGAAGGTGGAGGCGGCCCCAGATTCCCCTAGCAGAGTAAGCGATTTATCAACCGCCACCTGCTCGACATACGTTCCAGCCTTGACCAAAACCGTATCACTCGCAACGGCTTTATCCACACTTCCTTGAATGTTCACCCCAATTCGGCGCACGTCGAAGGAGTATGCGCCACTGGTGTAGTTATACTCGCGCACGTCAAAAGGAGGATACGCGCCAGTCAAAATCACAACCGCCTTATTGAAGGTATTGTTGTTCCAATAGGCAGTCCAATCGAATTGGCTGTTATCGTAATCTCCGCGGATGCGGATGTGACCCGCGCGCACATCATTGCCATCGAATGTATTGGTAAAGGCGTTGTTTTCGATCACCGCACCGCCAACTGACTGAACAAACCATGGCACGCCTGTGCCTGAGCCATTGAAACTGATGGACGGCCAGAATTCACTGTTTTCGAATTCATTGTTCACAATTTGCCGCCCACTCACAGGTCCCGAATAGCCCGCGCCACTGGTGATATCAATGCTGGTGCTTTGGTCAATCAGGTTGTGGTCAATCGTATAACTTTGAACGTGTGATGTATCTGTGCCGGTGTCAAACTGCCAGTCGTTGAAATAGACCGAACCTCCACCGGGCACATCCACGTGTGAATCTTTGAGAGTGAATCCATCGCCGATGATCTCGATGGTCTTGTTATCACCAGGCGTATTGGGACCAATGCGTAAGCCCGCGATAGTTACATTATCGCCTTCTACGAAGATGCCGCTGGCTCCAAAATTATTGGTTGCATTTGTGGTGACGTATGCGCCCGGCAAGTTGTAATCGGTAATAGGCACATCGCCTGCATCCACGCCTTGAATTGTGATTCCATCCTTGTCAATGAACAGGCCAAATTGATGCGGCCCGTTCGTTCCCAGTACCCAGCGATTGACCGCTGTCTCGCTGTAGTTACCGGGGAGTACGCGGACCTGCCCGCCGGGGTCTACAGCGTCAATTGCCGCTTGAATCGTTTTCTTGGCATTCCCTGCGCTCGCGCCGCCGTTCGCATCGTCTCCGTTGACCACATCCACATAGCAGACGGTGGTGCATTGTGGCGGCAGTACCGGCAGCGGGCCGGAAAAGAGCGACAGGTTGTCAATAAGGAAACCGTTGCCCATCGTTGCCGGCATGGCCGCGCCACCGGTGCGGAAAAGCATGGAGCGGATCACACGGCTTTCATGCACCGGGGCTGTCTCCTCAGGACCACCTAGACCTTGAACCCAGCGGAAGTAATCTTCCCAACTGGTTCCGGTATGCATAAGCAGGCCGTCAACATAAACCCTCACCACATCATTGCGTGGACCGTCAATCAATTCCAACTCAATGCGGATTGTGTGAGGGACCGTTCGGTCAAGGCCGCTGACGAGGTTGGTAAAGATGAAAGCATCTTCCGGGCCATAACCATCTGTTGGTATGGATACGCTTCCATACGGCGCCGCATCCTGATAGTCGAAGAAGTTAACTTCAAGGCCCGAAGGGGTATCCTTCATTTGCACCCAACTCATCCGGCCGCCATCTCCTCGGTCAGGGCTTGCTACTACCGAAAGACCAGCCTGTTCAGAACCGGGAACAGTTGAGGCAAAATCCCACTGAGACATAAAGTATGCCTGGCGCGTGCCGCTCGGAACGTCAACATATGCCGCCGTTTCTCCTGCCTCATCCACGAGCGGCTTTGAGAAAGTATGATCTCCGAAGGAACTACTGGTGACGGCATTTGAAATCCGTAAACTTTTGCCTCCAAATGAGCCGTAGCCATACGAATTCGTAGCTACGGCTACATCGTATGACCCGGTCATACCCCAGCCGTCCTGCCCATGGACAGTGCCGATGGAGTAACTCTCAAAGTCAATTGCCGCGCTGTCGGCTAGAGCCGCAGGTGTGGTCAGAGTCAGTGCGAGAGCAAGAATCAACGCAGTGAATTTAATAGTTTTCATTTTCATCTCCCAATTCTTGTTGAAACATTCTTAGAAAACGACGATTTGAAACCTAATACCTTATATATTCCTCCTTCCCTGATAGAAAAATTAAAAACCGACATCTCAAGTCGGTTTCGCTATTGGCTCACCAGTACCCCGCGTAATGTATACGCAAGCGACCAAATTAGGGCAGACTGATTCATCGCCACTTAAATACAAAATATTTTGTTGACCCAATTCGTGAAGAGATGCACAGGCTCGTTACAAGATACGAATAAATATGTCCCTGTCTGTCAAAATTATCCAAAAATTTGACAGCCATTACAAGTGACAAATGTCATGTGCCATACTTTTCCATTAAGGCTATCATTACTCCCCACTGATTTTGGAAGATACCCTGAGAACCTAAAAAGGAAAACGCCTCGACCAATGAGGCGTTTTTTTTCTGTGGAGAGCGCGGAATTCGAACGTCCTCCCCTTGTGGGATATCATCCCCTCAATGGGGGCCTGTGAACCTCAAACAAAAACGTCCCTCAGGGAGGGACGTGGCTGGCGGAGAGGGCGGGATTCGAACCCGCGAACCTTTGTGGGTTACACGCTTTCCAAGCGTGCGCGCTAAGCCAGACTACGCGACCTCTCCTAGTTCAAGCTGGCGAATTATACCACTTGTTATTTATATGACAATCCGGGATACCGAATTTTTTTCGATGGTGTAACAGAGATTATTTGCTTATATCGTTGACATAATCCACAGCGCCGGAACATGCGCCTGTGAGGTAGGGGGAAAGATTTTCCCAGGTAAGAGCCGCGCCGCCCCTCGTGGCGTTTGTGATGGCTTCTGCGAGACACCCGCCGCCTGCGTTGTAGTTGACCAGGGTGAATTTCCATAGCTCTTCATAGGAGGCGGCATCTCCCGGAGATTTACCCGTGTAATTGTAGACAACCTGCCCTGTCTGTTCACAATTGGCGATCATGGTGTGGGCAAAAACGCCGATGGAGAAATCTGCCTGTGTCAGGTCAAGACCGAGCGGGCAATCTTCACAGGTAGCGTCAACGCTGCCTACCAGAGCGCGGCGCAGGGCAATTTGCTGTTCTTCATCGAGGTTCATGTATTTTGCTTCACATGCGCCGGCATCCATGACGAGCGGGCAGAATTGATTGTAGAAGGAGGAATTCCAAAAGAGGGTGGTATCTGCGCCGTTCTCGGTCAGTTGACCCAGTCCCGTATCGCCGACATCCTGAAAGATGCCCGGCCAAAACTGGCTTTCGCGCGCGAAGAGGTTTTTTATCAAACGGGCCGGCACCCCTGTTTCATTTGCGGTGTTCAGGATCAATTCATCGAATTGATTTTGCCATGCCGTCACGGCGTCGCGTGATTTTTCCAGGCCGCATTGGTTTACAAGATTCCCTGGAGCCAGGCCGCCATCTGTACAGGAACTGGCATCCACTGCGCCTTGCAGAATGAGGTTTGCCGCAAGATAGGTGTAGGGGATGTCGCTGCTGAGTTCCGCGCTTTGTGTGGGGGTGGAGAGCCATGCGGGCACGCCGCCCACGGGAGGGAAGACTCCCCATGAGTCTGAGCAGGTGGCAACGGCATTTCCCTGCCATTGGGAGGAGAGCACATCCACATACCAGTAGAGTTGATCCGGGTCGCCTTCATCGGCCAGTTGCACACGGACTTCTGCGGTGAAGACGGGGCTGCTATCCCCGTAGCTTGAATACGACCAGAATTCCACGGTGGCGCCATCTTCGTCTGTTTCGGGGATGTGGAATTTGCAGACATTTGTCTCGTTGCAGTCAAATGATTCGCCGTTGTAGGCGCCTGCTATTTGGATGATGGATTCGTTTGGAAGCGGTTCCTGCCCTGTAATGACGAGGGTGGGCAGGGTTTCGCAAATGTTGGTGGATGCGCTGGGGACGTATTCGCAGTCTTCGAGGGATATCCATGCGCTGGCGGGGGCGAGCTGCATGGATATTTCCTTTTCCTTTTGCTGGCTGGTAATTAGAACGGCGTAGTAGCCTACGCAGGTTTTGTATTCACGGATGATGCAGGGAGGCTGGGTGACCCATTTTTGGTAAATGGTATTTCCGCAGTCCCTGTACACTTCCTCGGGGAGGGGCATTCCTTCATGATCCACGATGATGGAGCAGACGAAAGCCTTGTTCTTCCATGCCAGCAGGTTCCATTCGTGGGCGGTATATTCCACGGCGATGACGGAGAAGCGGTCTGGGCCGGGTGGTGGATTGGGAGCAGGAACAGGCGCGAAATTAGGAATGAACGCCATGTTCGAGATGGCGATCATGATCGAGAGGAGNNCGTCACAGTCATAATTTGCGCTTTTTCACGGGCGGGAAAGCGCAAATTGTGAACGCGGGTATTATATAAGCGGACTCTTTGGATTAGGGTTATTTCTTTTTGGTTTGTTCGGCTTCGAGGGCTTCGAGGGTTTCGAGGTCGCGCTTGAGGTTTTTGGTGCGCAGGTACATGCTGAGGGTGTAGATGCCCATGGTGGCAAATGCAATGAGGTAGCCTGCGATCATGTAGCCTGAGGTGTCGGGGATGGTTTCCATTTTTTCTCCAATTACATCGAGATGTTGAGTTTGAGTTCTTCGACCTTTTCCTGCAAACTGCCGAGGCGGATGCGGTGCCACATCAGGTCGATGAAGATGATGGTGAAGGCGAAGAGGGCGAAGAAGAAGGCAACTTTCATGTCGCTGGTCATGCTGAAGCCGCCCTGGGCTTCGGCGCTTTGGCTGCCGATGACGACAGGGTGAATGGTGCGGAAGAGACGGATGACCATGAAGGTGATGGGTGCGCTGAGGCCGCCCAGCAGGGTGTAGACTGCGCCGAAGCGGGCGCGTTTTTCGGGGTCTTCGATGCCCTGGCGCAGCATGAAGTAGGCGATGTAGATCAGTTCGGTGACGGCGGCGGTGGTGAGGCGGGGGTCCCAGGTCCACCAGGTATTCCAGGCGGGGCGCGCCCAAATGGAGCCGAGGACGATGGTGATGAAGAAGAACATGGTGCTGACTTCAACCGCCGCGACTTCGAAGCGATCCCATCTCATATCTTTGGTGACGAGGTAGGCGATGCCTGCAATGGCTGCGACAACAAAGCCGAGCAGGCCGACCCAGGCTGTGCCAACATGGAAGTAAAAGACGCGCTGTACGTTCCCCATAACCAGTTCGGTGGGGGCGAAGACAAGCGCCAAATAGGCGGCAATGCCGAGTACGATGATGGATACGATATCCAGGATGGTGAGTATGATTGGTTTGGATTGCATTGGACGAACTCCTTTTTAAATTTACGATTTTTATGTCATTGCGAGGAGGATGCTCTTCCCGACGAAGCAATCTCCGGTTAAGTTGAATATGTTATTTGATGAGATGTTTCCACTTTAAACGGGAGGTTGCTTCGGGCAAAAAGCAAGTGCGCCCTCGCAACGACATAATCTATTCCTCGACCACAAAATCAAAAACCATGAAGGCCACAGCGATGAAGATCACGTCGTAGACGATGAGCAGGTTGAGCGGGGTGAGGATCTCGGCGAAGGTTGCGCCATTTAATAACCCGCCGCTGGCTTTGACAGACGCCAGCAAAACGGGAACTGCCACAGGGAAGAGCAGGATCGGGAGCAGAACATCCCGCGTGCGGGTTTGGACGGACATGGCGGAGAGCAGCGTGCCGACGGCGATGTAGCCAATCGAGCCAAGCAATATCACGCCGAGGAAACTTAATTGAAAGATGCGCACTTCGTTGTAGAGCAGGGCATACAGCGGAAGGACAATCGCTTCGACGATGAGCATGAAGGCCAGGTTGCTGATGGCTTTTCCGAAAAAGATGGCCGAGCGATCCACGGGCGCGAGCAGGAGACCATCCATGCAGCCGCGGTCTTTTTCAACGGCCATCGAGCGGTTGAGGCCGAGCGTGCCAGCGAAAGCGAAGGTGGTCCACAGCACACCGGCCGTGACGGATTGGCGGACTTTGATATCCAACTCCAGGGCGAAGTTGAAGATGAGGATGACCAGCATGGAAAAGACCAGCATGGCGGAGAGCAGTTCGCGCGAGCGCAATTCTGCGGCAAGGTCTTTATAGACAATGGCCATGGTGGCTTTGAAGAAGGAGGGGGAGGGGGACATAGGGGTGTGGGGGGGCTGGAGATTGGAGACTGGAGATTTGTAAGTGTCCAGTCGCTAATCTCTAACCACTAATCTCAAT
>CXWL01005443.1_pt1 | contig 28877 bp, 30 predicted proteins | sample 590931 | NCBI WGS metagenome assembly CXWL01 (sample SAMEA3498368, study PRJEB10139) | groundwater metagenome | biome: water well; material: biofilm material | place: Germany | collected 2015-04-27 | reverse complement strand
TCATCCCGCTCGGCATCGTCCATGATGGTGAGCAGGTCGAGCGAAGGGCCGAAGAGGAAGGAGCCATTTCCCTGCGGATGATAGCCGAGGTACAGGTTGTATCCCATCGAGGTTTCAATGCCTGTGAGTTTGCCGTGCAAGAGTGAGTTACGAATTACCCAGGGAGCGATGACTAAAATAAAAGCCAGCGCAACCAGCAGAGCCTTTTTACGATGCAAATAAAAAAGATACAAAATAGCCAGCCCTGCAAACGGAAGAATGACCGAGCGCGTGAGGGCGGTTAATGCAAGAAAGATGCCAGAAAGCAGGAGGTTGGAATTCGTTGGGCGTTCGATGGATTTGAGAAGAAAGAGGAAAGAAGAAAGAAGGAGCACGAAGAAGGGATTTTCTGTACCAAGCCCCAATGGATAAACCAAAAGCATTGGGTAGGCGGCAACGAGCCAGGCTGAAATTTTTGCGGTCTTTTCAGAATCGGGAAATAAGTGACAAGAAACGAGATAGGTCAGCGGAGCGAGCGGCGCGCCGAGAAAAATCACTTGGGCAAGACGGGCGGCAAAGAAGCGGGAAAAATCCAGGCGGTTGAAAAAATACACGATTGCGAGAAATGTTGGGTAGAGCGGCGCGCGGAAGGAGGTGTAAAGCCCATACTGCGGGTTGTAGCCTGTGGCGGTGGAAAGGTCAAAGTCTACGTACGGTTCGAGCAGTTTCAAATCTTCCTGCGCGTACCAGCGAAAGCCGTTGCCAGAAGCGAGGCTGCGTGCAAGCATGTCGTACTGGAACATATCGTCGAGGCCAATGCCAAGTCCGCGGGTAAGCAGGATGGGAATCAGCCGCAGGATAAGGGCGGCAATGTAAATACGGAGAGGGAAGGATTTCATGGGCAGGAAAGAAGAAAGAACTTATTCTTTCTTCAAGGATTTGATACGGCGGGCAAGGTATGGGGAAAAATAGTTGTTGTATTTTTTCCATACCTCGGGCAGTTTCCAGTCATTGCCTGTGATTTTTCTGCGGCAGATTTTCGAGCCGCAAAGACAATCAAACTCATCGTAGGCCCCGCCGTCGGACATGGCGTAATCGAAGGTCAACTCTGCGCCCTCGTCAATGTCTTGCATGGCAACCAGACCGATCTGCCCGAAGAATCCCAAATTTGGTTCGCAGGAATGATTGAAGCAATCGTTTGGTTCTTTTTCTTCGACGGTCAGTAAATACAAATCCTCATCCACTTGCAAGACGCGCTGGGTGAAGCGCGGCATGGCCGGGTCGAGTTCATCCTTGCGGACGATTTTTCCGCCCCACAGAGAAACCAATTCATCCTTCAAGATTTTTTCGCGCGCGAACACTCCGCACCCACCTTCGGCATGGTCACGCGCTTCGCATTTTGGATTGAGATGGGAAAAAGTCATAGCTTCTCGGTTGAATGAAAAAGATAAACGCCTCTTTCTTCGGGCTGGCTGTAGATTTGCGCCGAGCGGCAGGGGCCAAAGCTGAATCGAATGCCGGTTGCGGCGAAGCAGGCAGAAGGTCATAAATGAGGCGGGGGTTATTAGACTTTATCCGTAATTAGAAAAACGTCCCGAAGGTTGCCTTCAAAGGTCAAAATTGCTCTCAAAAAACCTTCGGGACGGTGGTTGGAAGTTATTTCGGATAATGTCTATTATACAAGAAGAAGGTGACAGTCATTTTAAAATGGCTGTCACCTTCCCTCTCCGCAATGACGATACGTTTATTTCGTCTCGCCTTCCGTATCCGATGCTTCTGCCGAAATTTTTTGCGCAAAGAAAATCGGCAGGAAGGTGATGAGGATGACAATGGTTGCGACGACATTTGTCACGGGGCGGTCACGGGGTCGGGATAGCTGGCTGAAGATCCAAATGGGAAGTGTGGTTTGCTGGCCCGCAGTGAAAGTAGTGACAATGACTTCATCGAATGAAAGCGCAAAAGCCAACATGCCGCCTGCAAGCAAAGCGGTTGCGATATTGGGCAGAACGACATGCCGAAAGGTTTGGAAGGAATTTGCGCCCAGGTCCATGGAGGCTTCGATCATCGTTGCGCTGGTGCGGCGAAAGCGCGCAAGCACGTTGTTATACACGACAACGACGCAAAATGTTGCGTGGCCGATGACAATCGTCCAAAATGAAAATGGAATGTCGAGGCCGCCAATGGCTGTGCGCAGAGCAATGCCCGTGACAATGCCCGGCAGGGCAATCGGCAAAACCAAAAGGAAGGAAATGGATTCGCGGCCAAAGAAATTACTGCGATAGACCGCCGCCGCGGCAAACGTGCCAAGTATGAGCGCGACTACCGTGGCAATGGCTGCAACCTGAAACGAAAGTGTGAGCGAGCGCCACAGGTCTGGGCGTTGCAGCGCCACGCCGTACCATTTTGTTGTAAAGCCCGGCAGTGGAAAGGTATACGTGGCTTCTTCCGGGGTTAGGGTGTAAAGAAAAATGATCCACATGGGAACATGCAAAAAGAGCAAAGTTCCCAAAGCGGCAAGCGTTAAAGCCCACGAAGCTTTTGGACGGGTATCGGATGATCTAGAGGGCATCGAAAGCTCCAAGTTTACGGGCGATGAGCAGGTAGGCGACCATGATGAGCACGGGGCCCATTGTCATGGCGGCGGCAAGCGGAATATTGCCGCCCGTTCCCTGATAGGAGAAAACCGCCTGCCCAACAAAGAATTTTGAGTTACCAAGCGTTAATGGCACAATGAAATCGCCCAGAGTTAATGAGAAAGTAAATATCGAGCCTGCCACCACCCCGGGAAACGCCAGGGGCAAAATTACATTGCGAAACGTTTGAAAAGGTTTTGCGCCCAAATCACTGGAGGCTTCAAGCAGGGAAGCTGGAACGCGTTCCAAAGCGGTTTGAATTGGGATGATCATATAAGGAAGCCAGATATAAACAAATACGATGAACATCCCAATGGGTGAAAGGGACAGCGATGAGCCGCCAATGGCTGGAAAACTCAGCAGCCAATCCAGCACGCCCGTTAAATGGAATAGATCAATAAACCACGACAAAATCCCTTCCTTGGCGAGGATCAACTTCCACGCATAAACACGGACGAGGTAACTGGACCAAAGCGGAATTGTCACGCCAATCAACAGCCAGGTCTTTAATCTTCGGGATGCGAATTTTGCAATGTAATAAGCGAGGGGAAAGGCAAGCATCGCATCCACAACGGTGACGATGGCGGCCATGCTTGCAGTACGCAGGAATATTTCACGGTTGGCGGGGTTAAATATCTGGGCATACGTGCGCAAGGTAAACTCACGAACAATAATGCCTGTGAAATCATCTATTGAATAAAAGCTATTAATCAACAGTGAAAACAATGAGCCCAGGTAGACAACAAGCATATAAAGAATTGGCGGCGCAAGGAAAATTGCCAGAACCAACCTCGGGCGACGATAAAAATAAGTGGAGATGCGGTTTAGCATATCAACTTCCCAAATGGCTGATGTGATCCGGATGCCAGGACAATTTTACTTTTTGTCCCTTTGCAGACAACACATCCATTGAAGTGGTTTTGAGGTTTTGCTCAATCACCACCAGGTCGACGCCGCCCTCGATTTCAACCAGATAACGGGTATATAAACCCAAATACACCACATCGCGGACAGTCCCATCCAGAGCGGCCATGCCCACGGCGGGCGTATCGCCGTCAAAGCCAAGATGAATTTTTTCGGGGCGAATCGAGAAGGTTTTCGCGGAGCCAGTGGCGCGCCTTGCAATTTCTCCGCTCACCAGGTTGGATGTGCCTACAAAACCTGCCACAAATTCAGTGGCGGGTCTTTCATAAATATCCGAAGGGGAGCCAACCTGTTCGATTTTCCCCTCACTGAAAACAGCAATGCGGTCACTCATGGTGATCGCCTCTTCCTGATCGTGGGTCACAAAAATAAAGGTAATGCCCACTTCGCGTTGAATATTCTTCAATTCCACCTGCATTTGTTGACGCAGCTTTAAATCAAGCGCGCCGAGCGGCTCATCGAGCAGCAAAACTTTGGGTTGGTTGATCAAAGCGCGGGCGAGAGCGACGCGCTGTCTTTGTCCGCCAGAAAGCTGGGAGGGCTTACGATATCCAAACCCAGGCAAACGCACAAGGTTGAGCATTTCGTCCACGCGTTTCATACGCTTTATTTTCGGCATCCCCTTAATCATCAAACCATAGGCGATGTTGTCTTCAATGGTCATGTGCGGAAAGAGGGCATAATCTTGAAAGACTGTATTGACGGGTCGTTCATAAGGCGGCAGGCTGGAGACATCCTGGTCGTATAAAAATATTTTGCCTTCAGAAGGGCGGTCAAAACCTGCAATCATCCGTAAGCAGGTGGTTTTTCCAGAGCCTGAGGGTCCCAGCATGGAAAAAAATTCCCCATCGCCGATTTCCAAATCCACTTGGTGTACAGCTTTTATTTCGCCAAAATGGCGGCTCACGTTATCAAAACGAATGGCAGGGTTTTTGATCATAGATGAAACTCTTTTTCTCAAATGGGAAAGGGTTGGGGGCAGGGGAACAATATCAGGCGGGATAACTCCCGCCTGATATTTATTCAGTGATCTTACGCATTTTGCCACAGCTTGCAGAGTAATAAGCGCACAGAGATTGATGAGTTTTTCTCAAGGTTTTCTCTGTGAACTCTGTGGCAGAATCCTTTGACTGCGTAAAGTGAGTTAATCAATTACAACAGACTAACGACCGCCGATAACGGCTACATAGTTTGTGACCCATTCATGATAAGGCACNNACTGGGATATTACTGAACCAGGACGCTAAATCACCTTGAAATTTAGGGTTAAGTGACCATTCCATCCATGCATAGGCGCAGTTGGGGTGAACAGAATCTACATGCAGCATGGTGGTATCTGCCCAACCCGTGGCGCCTTCAACAGGAACGACTTTTTCAATGGGCTGAGCGTTAAAGTACTTCAGGTAATTTGCCTGGAAAGGCCAGGAACCAGAAACCGCCACGCCTTCATTGGTGAAGTCATCCATCTGGATGAAAGCATCATGCCAGTAGCGGTTGATCAACGTGCGTTGCTGGCGCAGAAGCTCGATCGCCGCATTGAATTGATCGCGGGTCAAAGCATAGGGATCATCGATGCCAAGCTCGGGCTTTGTAGCTTTCAAATACAAAGCCGCATCCGCAACATAGATTGGGCCGTCATACGCCTGAACACGGCCCTTGTTAGATTTACCGTCCGGCAGGGTTGTTTCTTCGAACACAACGCTCCAGCTTGTAGGAACTTCAGAGCCAAAAACCTCCGAGTTGTACATCAAAACATTTTGACCAGAGGAATAAGGCACGCCGTAATGAACGCCGTCCACCGTATGCCAGGCGGCATCCTGCAAGCGCGGGTCAACTTTATCGTAGCTGGGGATGCGGGAAATATCAATCGGCTGAACGCGTCTGCCGGAGATCAGGCGGTTCGAGGCGTCGCCGGAAGCAGTCACCAGGTCAAAGCCGCCTTCGTTCATCAAAGCAACCATTTCATCCGAAGTGGCGGCAGTCTTCACCGAAACCATACAGCCCGTGTTCGCCTCGAATTCAGTCACCCAATCATACGCGGGGTCTGTTTCGCCGCGCTCGATATAACCAGCCCAGGCCACAATGGAAAGCGCGCCTTCAAGTTCGGCAGAAGGCGCTTCCGTTGCAGCGACAGGAGCCTCCGTCGCAGCCACAGGAGCTTCCGTCGCAGCGGCGGGAGCCTCCGTCACAACAGGCGCCGCGCCACAGGCGGCAAGCACAAAACTGGCAAGCACAAACAGAACCATCAAGTTAAAAGCAAACTTTTTCATTTTCTCTCTCCTAGTAAGTTGGATACTACACATCCAGACAAAATCAAACCAGCGCGGCCCCAGCCACCTCCTTCCATGTAAACATAAGTACCCCTACACCAAAAAATAGATACGAAGCGTCCCCTTCCAATAATTATATAAGGGGAAGATTGAAAGTCAAACAAAAATTGCCGAATGGGACAATCGCCTCACCCCGCGCCCAAACCTGCCAGCCCGCTACCGGCAGAATCCACGCTGATAGATTCCCCAGCCTTGTGCAAGGCGGTATAATCCCATAAAAATAAACTTGGAGAACAAGCAATGACCGACCTTCCCATTTACCCTCTCAGTAAAGAACACAAAATGCTGCGCGATGCAGCCCGTGATTTCGCCCAAAAAGAAATCGCCCCCATCGCCGCAGAGTTCGACGAGAGCGGCGAGTTTCCACATGCAACGATCAAAAAAATGGGCGAATTGGGATTTATGGGAATTGAAGCGCCGGAAGAATACGGCGGCGCAGGCATGGACGTTCTCGCCTACGTTCTCGCGCTCGAAGAGATCTGCAAAGTGGACGCCTCGCACGGCACCATCATGTCCGTCAATAATTCGTTGTACGCACACGGCATTTTAAAATTTGGCACGGAAGAACAAAAGAAAAAATTTGTCATCCCCATCGCCTCCGGTAAAGCCGTTGGCGCATACTCCCTCACCGAACCACAAAGCGGCTCCGACGCCGGCACAATGAAAAGCCGCGCCACCCGCGCTGGAGATTTCTACATTTTGAACGGACGCAAATCCTGGGTCACCAGCGGGCCTGTGGCAAATTACTTTGTCGTCTTTATGATGACCGACCCGGAGAAGAAACAAAAAGGCGTTTCTGCATTTTTGGTGGAAGGCAACACACCCGGTCTCGTGCGCGGGAAGAAGGAACCCAAACTCGGCATTCGCGCATCCGCAACCAGCGAGTTGATCTTTGAAAATTGCCGCATCCCCATCGAAAACCGACTCGGCCAGGAAGGCGAAGGCTTCAAGATCGCCATGACCGTTTTGGATGCAGGCCGCATCGGCATCGCGACCCAAGCGCTTGGGATTGCAGAAGCTGCCTACGAAGCCACGAGACAATACGCAGGGCAGAGAGAAGCGTTTGGTCAACCGATTGGAGCGTTCCAGGGCACAGGCTTCAAAATCGCAGATATGAAAACCCGCATCGAAGCATCCCGTTTGCTGACCTACAACGCCGCTATTGCGAAAGAAAAAGCCAAAGCAACCAACGGACGGTATTCGCTGGAAGCCTCCATGGCAAAATTATTTGCATCCGAAACTGCGATGTTCGTTACCCACCATGCGGTGCAGATCCACGGCGGCATGGGCTACAGCAAGGAACTGCCCCTCGAACGCTATTTCCGCGACGCAAAGATCACCGAAATTTACGAAGGCACAAGCGAAATTCAAAGGCTGGTGATATCGAGGTCAGAATTGGGCATCAAATAAATGTCAATTTCTCAACGTAACCTGGCTACAAGCCTGCTGGCAGGCGGAGGGGTGTTGGCATTTTTGAGTCAAATTACCCAGGTTGCACTTCCTCTCGGCGAACGCAGCGCGCCTGTCATCCTGATGTTTTGCGGCGCGCTTATTTATATGCTTGGCGTTGTCACATCCAGAAATGAGAGCATCAGTACACGGCTGGAAAGCCTATTAAGCAAGCCGGGCAAATGGCTGGGCGTCGATACATGGCAGGTTATTTCAATTATTATTGCATCCCTTTTTGCGATCCTGGCACATTTTGCGGCTGGTGATTTTCAAAAAATGTTCAGTCCACTGGCGGCGTGGATGGCATGGCTGGCCGGCATGGGGGCATGTCTGGCAGGCTGCTGGAAGCCGAACGATCTTGATCTGCGCTTAAAATGGAAACCTTTTTCAATTGCGCTTGGGCTGACCCTGCTTGCCCTTCCCCTTCGCGCGATTGCCACCAACAGCATCCCGATCATCTTGAATGGAGATGAAGCGTCTGCCGGAATTTACGGCATCGCCATTTTGGAGGGAAAAGTAAATAATATATTTTCCGTGGGCTGGTATTCGTTTCCAGGGTTGTATTTTCTGATCCCGGCCGCATCCATTTCCCTGCTGGGGAATACGGCTGCCGCTTTGCGAATCCCATCCGCAATGGCAGGCGCATTGACCGTTGGCGGGCTTTATCTTACCGGCAGCGCCATGTTCGGCAAGCGCACCGGGCTGATCGCCGCGCTTGCATTGGCAGGTTTTCACTTTCACATCCATTTCAGCCGCATCGGTCTGAACAACATCTGGGACGGTCTCTTCTTCGTGAGTACCGTCGGCGCAGCCTGGTATGCCTGGGAGAAGGAAAACCGCACGGCTTATATCCTTGCAGGGCTTGGCCTTGGATTTTCGCAATATTTTTACCCAAGCAGCCGTGTATTACTGGTTGTGGTGTTTGGTGGAATTCTTGTCAGCGGCTTGTTCAATTTCAGCCAATTCAAGCGTTCCATTGCTAATATTTTGATGATGGCATGGGTGATGATTATTGTTTTCCTCCCGCTTGCCTGGTATTACATAAAGTACCCGCAACAATATCTCGCCCCGTTGGATCGGGTCAGCATCCTCGGCCCCTGGCTGAATCATGAAATGCAGAGTACCGGCCTGCCCGCCTGGCAAATATTACTGGAGCAGATGGTGGTCGGAATCCAGGCTTTTACCTTTATCCCTCTGCAGGCCTGGTATCGCCCGGAGGTTGCCCTCCTGCGCCCCTTTTATGCAGGCTTCTTTATTTTGGGATTGGTGTATATGATCTCCAAGCCAAAAGACAGCAGGAGTATCATGCTTCTTATCTGGCTTTTGTTGTATATTCCGTTAGGCGCATTAAGTGAATCCACACCAGCCGCTCAACGATACGTGGCAGCCGCTCCCGTATGTATGCTGATCCTTGCCTACGGCATAAGCGAAACCGGCAGTTTGGCAGAGCGTCTTTGGCAACGCCCCAAACGAATGGTCAGCGCCGTGGTTGTGGGGGTTGCCATCCTGCTGGCAATGGATGATATTAATTTTTACTTCAACAAATACACCCCCCATACCGTCTTGGAATTTGGCCGCAACGATGGCGTGACCGCCCAGGGCATCGCCAATGAACTTATGGAAAAACCAGAAGGCACACAGGCCTTTTTCCTGAGCAACCCGGCCATGGGATATTATTCCATCCCCAGCATTCCCTACCTTGCCCCGCAGGTGGAAGGCTTTGAGGTTCCAAAACCCTGGGGGTCTCCTGAGAATCCGATTCCCACCTCAGACCATTTGATCTTCATTTTTCACCCCAGCAACACCACCGATATGCAAGCCGTACAGGACGCCTACCCCGGCGGAACTCTCCGCAAAAAACTCGGCGTGGATGGGCAGCCCCTGTACTGGTTCTACGAATACAAAGCGGCCCCATAAATTTTAAATGTCCAAGAAAAACAAGCAACCCCCAACACTCTCCATCATCCTGCCTGCCTACAATGAAGGGGCGCATATTTTCGCCAACCTCATGGCGGTTTGCGGCTCGGTAAAAAAGGCCAAATTCGAGATCATCGTTGTGGACGATGGCAGCAGCGATAACACCTTCTCCGAAACCAAACGCGCCGCAAAAGCAGGATACCCCGTCAAGGTGATTCGCAATGAAACCAATCGCGGCAAAGGCGCTTCACTATTTCGCGGATTTGAGGAGGCTAAAGGAGAACTCATCGCCTTTCTGGATGCAGACCTCGAGATCGCGCCTCATCACATAGTAAAATTGCAGGCCGTCATGAACAAGACCAGCGCCGACGCAGTCATCGGAATCAAAGACACGCTTGCAAATCGCTTCCCGCTCCCGCGCCAGATCATGAGCGCAATCTATCGCCACAGCATCGGGTTTCTATTTGGCCTCAACTTCACCGACACCCAAACGGGCATCAAACTCTTCAAACGTGAAGTTTTAGAAGCCGCCGCCCCGCGCCTGCGCGTCAGCCGCTTCGCCTTCGACATTGAATTGCTCGTCGCCGCATCCCGCTTCGGTTATCAGATCGTCGAGCACCCAGTCGAAATTACCTACCAGCGCAAAGGCGGGTTGGGCCGCATGAAGTTAAGTCATCTGGCTGGCACATTTTTCGACACCCTCGCTGTATACTTTCGCGCAAGCTTTTGGCGTTGGCTGGAACCAAGCTACGGCACACAATTCTGGATGATTGTTTTTGTACTTGGAGTTTTCCTTGCAGGTGTCGGCTTCTCCAAACTCCTCACCCCGGTCATCCTCAGCCCGCCATTCAATGAAATCGCGCGCATCATCTTTTTACAATTTCTCCCCACCGCTCTTCGGGATAAATTACTTGCCGCAGGCGGCACGCTCATGCTGCTCCTTGCGTTGATCCAATTAAACAAAAGCCTACTAAACGCCTTCGCCCGCAGAGACCGCGGCGACCTGGCAGGGATACTCAGAAAATGACCAACACCGCTTCACCCTCAAATCTCGAAACTGCCACCTGCCCAATTTGCGGACCCTCCGCCCCGGCAGTTCTCCGCCACGACTTCCCCCCCTATAAAGTTGTGGACTGTTCCTCCTGCGGCCTTACCTACCTCTCCCCCCGCCTCACTCAGGAAGCCATCCTCAAACTTTACAAGGATGAAGCCTATTACAACTCAAACATCTCAGGCCAGGGCTATGACGAGTACATGGAAATCAGCGACAATTGGGTCAAAACGTTTTCACTTCGCTTGAAACAAATTGCTCCCTACAAATCCACAGGCCGCGCGCTGGATATTGGCTGCGGCCCCGGCTACTTTCTCACTGCCGCACAAAGACTCGGCTTCGATGTTCACGGCCTCGACCCTTCGGATTACATTGTGGAAATGGCGCAGAAGCAATGGGGTCAGCGTATTCAACTCGGCCTGATCGAATCAGCAGACTACCAGCCCGAAAGTTTCGACCTGATTGTAGCCTTCGACACTTTCGAACACATCTATGACCCAAAGAAATTCCTGAAAGCCATTCATGGATTCTTGAAACCGGGCGGAGCGCTCGCCATCACCACCCCAGACCCAGACAGTACGCTCTCGAAAGTCTCGGGGAAAAAATGGGTGTCGTACAAACTCCCTGAGCATGTTTTCTACTGGACGCCCAAAACCATCCGCCGCGTGCTGGAGGAGGATTTTGAAGTGCTTGAAATTCGCAGCGCAGGGCAATATGCCACGCTTGGTTTTCTATTTCGGCGAATATTTCGATTAAGCGGCAACCCGGGCAAATTCCTCACAGCCATTATCAATTTTCTCAATCGATTCAGCGTCTACTCAGACAATGGGTCATTGACCGCCATTGCGCGCAAAAAATAAAATGAAAACCCTTCTCTTCCGCCAGCACGGCGGGCCTGAAGTTTTGGAATATACGGACTTCCCGACACCCGAACCTAAAACGGGTGAAGTGTTGATTCGCCTCCGCGCCGCCGCCCTCAACCGCATGGATGTGTTCGTGCGGAATGGCTGGCCTGGCTTAAAGCTCGAACTCCCCCACATCAACGGCGCAGACGGGGCGGGAGAAATAGCCGCGCTCGGAAGCGCTATTTCAGATTTCAAGACCGGAGACCGGGTCGCCATCAATGCCAATCTTGGATGCGGGAAATGTGATTTCTGTTTGAACAAGCAGGATAACCTGTGCCGCGACTGGCATCTGTTAGGCGAAACGATTCGCGGCACGTACGCCGAATTTATCTGCCTGCCTGCGCGCCAGCTTTACAAACTGCCAAAGGGTTTTGATTACCACTCGTCCGTTGCGGCGGCTTTGGTGTACCAGACTGCCTGGCATTCGATGGTTAAACGCGGGGGAGTGAAGGCCGGGGAAACGGTTGCAATTGTCGGCGCGGGGGGAGGCGTGAATTCAGCCAGCATCCAGATCGCAAAATATCTTGGGGCGCGAGTCGTTGTCGTGGGATCGAATCCAGAAAAACTTACCCAGGCCGAATCGCTTGGCGCAGATATTTTGATCGACCGCTCGAAAGAAGCGGATTGGTCGAAGGCGATTTTTTTTGCGACTGAAAAACGCGGCGTGGATGTGGTTGTGGATAACGTGGGCACGACCTTTCCGTTGAGTTTGCGCGCGCTTCGCAAAGGCGGACGGCTGTTGACGGTTGGCAACAGCGCTGCGCCACGCTTCGAGATCGACAACCGTTTTATTTTTGCAAAACATCTTTCGATCATCGGCTCCACCATGAGCACGCTTGAAGATTTCAAAGAGGTTATGGATTTGGTGGTTGCTGGTAAACTCAAGCCCGTTCTCGATAAAACCTTCCCGCTGAAAGAGGCCGAAGCCGCGCAGGAACGCCTGTGGCGCGGTGAAAATTTCGGCAAGATCACACTTGATATTCCATAGGATTTAATTCATCGGCATACATCAATGCTGATGCCGCCATTATGAAATTTCTAAAACGATTCTCACTCTTTGAAGCCGCGCTTGTCGCGGTGATCCTTGCCATTCATTTGTACGCAGCCCTGGCAGATGCGTACAACTTTCCAAATGTCTGGTTTAAACGCGACGACGCTTATTATTATTTCAAAGTGGCGCAAAATATTTCCGAGGGATACGGCAGCGCCTTTGACGGAATTAACCTGACCAATGGTTATCACCCGTTGTGGATGATCGTCTGCGTTCCCATTTTTGCGCTCGCCCGCTTCGACGTGATCCTGCCGCTGCGGGTGTTGTTGATGGTGGCGGCGGGTTTTCATGCGGCCAGCGCAATTCTGATTTACAGGCTGGTGAAGGAAAATCTCTCACAGGCCGTTGCGATTCTGGCAGCTTCATTTTGGGCGTTTAATTTTTACATCCACGCCACGGTATACCGATATGGGCTGGAGACTCCCGTTGCCGCGCTGGCGGTTCTTTATTTAATTTACAAACTTTCGATGTTTGAAAAAGAATGGCGCGCAAAACCTGTGACCACGCGCCAGCTCGTGGAAATTGCCCTGGCCGCCGCGCTCGCCATGTTCGGCAGATTGGACCTGGTATTCCTCGCGGCCATTGCCGGGGTTTGGGTGATTTTCCGCGGCAGGGTCATTCGGTACCTGCTCCCGCTGGATGTGTTTATCATTTTCGCTTCCATGACCAGTTCGGTGGCGTTTCGCACTGGCATCGACTCCTACAACACCTTATATGCCTCATCCACACTGGAAGCGGTTATGCTGGCGCTGGCTGCCAAATTGACCGCGCTGTATTTTTTCGGCGCATATCAGCATCCGCGCGCAAACACGATCTGGAAAAATTTCCGCCAAACTTTCCTGGCGCTCACAACCAGTTCAGTTTTCATCACAGCCATGTATTTGCTGCTTGCGCAGTTCGGCGCAGGCGGGAATTTCCCGCGCTCGGCCTTCCTGTTGGATTGGACGCTCAGCCTCCTCCTGATTTTCGCGCTGCGACTTGCAGCAACCTGGTTCAGCAGCGACAAAGCCCCGACCCAAGAATCTCCATTCTCAGAGTTCAAGGCAAACTGGAAGAACTGGCTCACAGAAGGCTTCACATACTATGGCATCTTCGGCGGCTTGCTTGCCCTGTACATGCTCTTCAATAAAATCATGTTCGGAACATCCAGCCCGGTCAGCGGGCAGATCAAACGCTGGTGGGGAAGCATGGCAAACACAGTCTACGAACGCCCCGCCTCGAACTGGTACTCGTTTTTCGGAATCAGCACACGAGATTTCATCGCCTGGAATCCCGCCACCGGCCTGTTTTCATGGCTCGCAAAAATGCTCCTCCCCATCATCCGCCGCACAGACATGGACGATGAAAGATATTACATTTCCATGCTCGTCTTCATCATGGCAGGGTTGATCCTTGCGTTTGCAAATAAACGCCGCGCCCTCCACATCGGCTCGAAACTGGCTTTCATCCCTCTGCTGGCTGGCAGCGGCATTCACATCCTTTCCTACTCGGCCACATCCTACGGCGGCGTAAAAGAGTGGTATTGGGTCAGCCAAATGATTCTGATTACCCTTGCAGGAAGCTTCTATCTCGACCTGATCCTGCGCCCCCTGTTGAGAATAAAGTTCACCCGTCTTACCCTGCAAACCATCGCCATCGCAGTTTTCGCAATCCTCGCATACAACCTCAATGACTTCATAGCCACAACCATGCGCCACGATTATTACGATCCAAACCGCCCGCATATGGAAGTGCTGCAATATCTCGAAACCAACACGCCGCCCGGCAGTATCATCGGCATGACGGGCGGGGGCAACGTGGGATACTTCATTCGCGGCCGCACCATCGTCAACATGGATGGGTTGATCAACAGCCATGCATATTTTCAAGCGCTGCAAAACGGAACCGCGCCCGCCTACCTGCGCGAGCACGGCATGACCATCATTTTCGCCAACCCGCAATTACTGGCCCTCCCGCCTTACTTCGATCAATTCGCGCCCTATCTCGAAAGATACAATAATTACGGCGGCAAGGGTTTATTCTATTTGCTGGAAGAGCCAAAATATTAGGAGGATGATTTTGCGAACCAGATTTGCTCCCCTACTGGCATTTATTTTACTTTCGGCATGTGCGCCATCCCAGTCAGCACCTCCACCTACGGCCACCCAGCCTGCTCCTGTTTCTACAGCCACCCCCACACTGACGCCGCCCCCAACGCCAACCCCAACCTTCGCAGTCGCCCCGCTTGATGACGCCGCGAACACCGTCTACTACTTTGCCCCTGATGTGTGTACCGCCAAATGGACAAATAGCGGGGAGACCCTGCCCTGCCCCGGAATCAGTGGGCAGATCGATTCTGGGTTTATCGGCTTGCTGACTCAAACAGAATTAAGCCTGCCCTACAAAGCAGATGCGCTCCTGTCCATTCCATCACAGGATGGCAATTTCCTGGATATTTTCGGAACCTTCCCTGCCAGAGAAATCAACGTTGCTGATTTCTTCCGCGCCCATCTATATTGCATGGCCGAGTCCCAATGCAATGTCACATTCTCGCTGGGGTATTATGACAGCGACGGGAATTTCTTTGAGCCGTTCCCAGCCTGGCCCTATAAATATACCGACATCCCGCAATTGATCAACTTCCCGCTCAATGCGCTTGCAGGCCAAACCGTGCAACTCACCCTGATCGTGCGAGACAACGGCAATCCATCAGACGATTATGCCATTTGGGTTCAGCCGCGTATTTTCAGGCATCCAGATATCGTCACTCCCACCCCTTAACCATGAAACGATCCTTTTCTGTAACCCTGACACTATGGGCGGTGTTAATCACCATAACCTGGAACATCATCCGTGTGTGGACAGCCCTTGCCTGGAGCAGTGTATTAACTGAATTCTCCGCCCGCCTTGCGCCAACAGTCAGCGCTGGGATTGGCGGGATATGGGTTGTCATTGGGGGCATCCTGTATTTTGGTATTTGGCAGGAAAAAGCATGGGCTGGGAAAATGCTCTTCGGGACTGCAGCAGGTTACACGGTCTGGTATTGGAGCGAGCGGCTCTTTTTCCAAAATCCGCGACCAAACATTATGTTTGCTGTTATAGTAAATCTGGGACTATTTATCATCATCTATTTTGCAAACAAATCAATTTCGAGAGAGGCCTATGAGCGAGAAAACGAAAATCCAGGTATTGAATGACCAAAGAGCAGAATCGCGCCTCGGCGGCGGGCAGGCACGCATTGACGCACAACACAAAAAGGGACGCCTGACTGCGCGTGAAAGACTTGATTTATTGCTGGACAAAGGCTCGTTCCACGAGGTAGACCCCTTCGTCGTTCACCGCACCCATGACTTTGGACTCGACGAGCAGAAATTCATGAGCGACTCCGTTGTGACAGGCTGGGGCACAGTGGAAGGCCGCCTTGTTTATGTGTATTCGCAGGATTTCACCGTATTCGGCGGAAGCCTGGGCGAAGTTCATGCCGGAAAGATTTGCAAGATCATGGATATGGCGATGAAGAATGGCGCGCCAATAATTGGCTTGAATGATTCGGGCGGCGCGCGCATTCAGGAAGGCGTGGTGTCGCTGGCGGGCTACGCGGATATTTTCCTGCGTAACACGATGGCATCGGGTGTCATTCCGCAAATTTCTGCAATTATGGGTCCCTGCGCAGGCGGCGCAGTTTATTCCCCCGCCCTCACAGATTTTATTTTTATGACCCGCAACACTTCCTACATGTTCGTGACAGGCCCAGACGTTGTCAAGACTGTGACCCACGAAGAAGTGACCCAGGAAGAATTAGGCGGCGCAAACGTGCATTCTGAAAAATCGGGCGTGTGCCATGTTGCCGCAGACAGTGAAGCGGACACGTTGTATCTCATCCGCAAATTGCTGAGTTACCTGCCCCAGAACAACATGGAAGATTCCCCTTTTGTCGCAAGTGACGATCCCCTGCGCATGGAAGAGGCGCTGAACAAAATCATCCCCGACGATGCCAACAAGCCATACGATATTAAAGAAGTCATCGGCATGATCGTGGACAATGGGCAGTTCTTTGAGATCCATGAAAATTACGCGCAGAATATTGTCGTTGGCTTTGCGCGCCTGGGCGGGCATTCCGTTGGCATTGTTGCCAATCAGCCTGCCGTTTTGGCTGGCGTATTGGATATTGACGCAAGCGAAAAAGCGGCGCGCTTTGTGCGCTTCTGCGACGCCTTCAACTTCCCGATCATCACCTTTGAAGATGTGCCCGGCTTTTTGCCCGGTACATTTCAGGAACATCATGGCATTATCCGCTCTGGCGCGAAACTGCTGTACGCCTATTGCGAAGCGACTGTGCCGAAGTTGACGGTCATCACCCGCAAGGCGTATGGCGGCGCGTACTGCGTGATGTCATCCAAGCACATCCGCAGTGACGTGAACCTCGCCTGGCCGACTGCCGAGATCGCAGTGATGGGGCCTGACGGCGCAGTGAACATCATTTTCCGCAAGGAACTTGAAACGGCGAAAGACCCAGTCAAGAAAAAAGCGGAATTAGTGGCGGAATACAAGGAGAAGTTCGCCAATCCCTATGTCGCTGCACAGCGCGGCTATATCGACGATGTAATCGAGCCAAAGGAAACCCGTCCGCGTTTGATCAATGCGCTGGAAATGCTGAGCAACAAGCGCGACGCCAACCCCGCCAAAAAGCATGGGAATATTCCGCTGTAGTTTCGTCATTGCGAGGAGGGCTTAAGCCCGACGAAGCAATCCAAATCCAGCGGAAGATTGCTTCGCCGCCAAAGTACAAGAGCGGCGGCTCGCAACGACATATAGAGGTGTTATGTTCAACAAAGTCTTAATTGCAAATCGCGGTGAGATCGCCGTCCGCATCATTCGCGCCTGCCGCGAGCTGGGTCTGGAAACCGTTGCGGTTTTCTCGGAAGCAGACCGCAACGCGTTACATGTCCGTTACGCGGATGAAGCCTACCTGCTTGGGCCTGCGCCATCCCGTGAGTCCTACCTGCGCGCGGATAAGATTTTTGATATTGTCAAAAAGTCTGGCGCGGATGCAATTCATCCGGGCTATGGCTTTCTGGCAGAACGCGAAGACTTCGCGGCCAAATGCGCAGACCTGGGAATTACTTTTATCGGCCCCAAGCCTTCCTCGATTGCGGCGATGGGAGATAAAGGCAGGGCGCGCGCAACGGTCATCAAGGCGGGAGTGCCCATTGTGCCGGGTACGGAGGATGTCGGCAATATGACGAATGATGACCTGTTGAATATCGCCCCGTCGATTGGGTTTCCATTGCTTATCAAAGCCACTGCGGGCGGCGGCGGAAAAGGCATGAGGGAAGTAAAAAGCCTGGAGGAAATGCCGACCCTGCTCCAGTCTGCAAGACGCGAGGCGGAATCTGCTTTCGGCGATGGGAATGTCTATTTGGAAAAATTAGTCGAAGGCGCGCGCCATATCGAATTCCAGATCATGGCTGATTCGCATGGCAACGTTATTCATCTGGGTGAGCGTGAATGTTCCATCCAGCGCCGTCATCAAAAATTATTGGAGGAGTCGCCTTCGCCTTTCCTTGATGACGAGCTGCGCGAAAAGATGGGCAGTGTGGCGGTCAAATCTGCGCAGGCTGTGGATTATGTCAACGCTGGCACGATTGAATTCCTTGTGGATAAAGACCGTAATTTTTATTTCCTCGAGATGAACACGCGCTTGCAGGTGGAACATCCCATCACGGAAATGGTGACCGGTGTGGATATCGTCGCTGAACAGCTGCGCATCGCGCGGGGCCGACAATTGAGCTACACACAGGAGCAGATTCAACTCAAGGGACATGCGATCGAGTGCCGCATTAATGCGGAAGACCCCTTTAATGGTTTCATGCCGTCCACCGGACGGATCACGCACAGCATCCTGCCCACTGGCCCCGGTGTGCGCGTGGACACGGGCGTTTACCTGGGTTTTGAAATCACCCCGTACTACGACCCGATGATCGCGAAGTTGATCGTGTGGGGCGAGACCCGCGCACAGGCGATTTTGCGTATGCGCCGTGCGTTGGAAGAATATCGCATCGTCGGCGTGCGGACAAATATTCCATTTCACCAAACCCTGATGGATTCGCATCGCTTCATGGGCGGGCAATTCGATACACGCTTTGTCGAGGAGCGCTTCTCGATGGAAACTGCTTCCGGGGCGGAAGATAAACAAACAGAGATTGCCGCCATCCTTGCCACGCTGGTTGCTCATCAACAAACTGAACGCTCCGCGCACATTGTCCGCCGTAATGAACGGGATACAAGCAATTGGAAGTGGGTTGGCCGCTGGGAACGAATGCACAGGTAAACGATTTTTGATTTACGATTGAGGTTGATTTATGAAATACATTACAACGGTTGACGATAAAGAATATGAAATCGAAGTGGTAGACGAACGGCACATCCGCATCGGCGACCGCCTGCTTGAAGTTGATTTCGAGGCCATCAGCGGACAGCCTGTTTTTTCACTGATCCTGGATGGGAAATCGTACGAATCGTACGTGTATCAGGGCGATGAAGACTGGCAGGTGCTTTTGCGCGGACGCCAGTTCCAGGTAAAAACCGAGGATGAACGGGAAAAGCGTCTGAAAACTGCGGCAGGCGGGGTGGGCGGAGAGGGCGGCGAATTCCATCTCAAAGCGCCCATGCCCGGGCTGGTGGTGAGCGTCCTTGTGGAGGAGGGTCAGGAGATCAAGAAAGGCCAGGTGATGCTGATCCTTGAATCGATGAAGATGCAGAACGAACTTAAATCTCCGCGGGATGGGACGATGGGGCGCATCCGCGTGAAGGCGGGCGAAAGCGTTGAACAAAAACAAGCCCTGTTGAGTTTGCATTAATGACCATGAATGGGCAGGAAACCGAAGCCAAGTTTTACGTGCGCGACTTGAAAAAAATCGAGCTGCGCCTTCTTGAATTGAAGGCGCAATTGATTCAACCGCGTGTGCATGAGATCAATTTCCGTTTTGACTCGGCGCAAAACGATCTGAGAAAAAACAGCAAGGTTTTGCGGCTGCGTCAGGATACAAAGGCGCGGTTTACATTCAAAGGTCCCAGCGAGGAGCTGGAAGGCGGCGTACTCACCCGCAAAGAGATCGAGTTTGTGGTTGGGGATTTTGACAGCGCGAAGCAATTTTTGGAAGCGTTGGATTTTGAACCCATCGTATTTTACGAAAAATTCCGTGCGACATTTGAATTGAACAACACTCACATCATGCTGGATGAATTGCCCTATGGCGAGTTCGTCGAGATCGAGGGGGAAGATGCCCAGAGCATTCAGAATATCTCAAACCTGCTTGGGTTGGACTGGAATCAAATGGTCAAAGCAGGCTATCACGCCCTGTTCGAGCGTGTGACAAAAAAATACAATCTCGAATCTGGAAATTTGAGTTTCAAGGCGCTGGAAGGCCTACACATTTCAACGGACGACCTGCAAATAAACTCAGCCGATTAATAGACTTCTGTACCACGACATTTATATCGCTTTTATCTCAAAGGCAAGATAAATCTTGCGGTACAGATATAACAACCCTGCTTGACTTTGCCGCGTGGAGTACTATACTAAAACAGGAGGCAATATGCAACTCAAAGGCTTGGACGAACTCAACAGGCATATCCCTGAGCTGAATTCAACGGGTGGAAAAATAAAATTTGCTCTTCGCTTTTTGGCGATTGTCGCCATCGTGACAACCTACTTCATCCTCACCGACCAGATTCCCACCTGGACTCTCGACAGCCAGATCGTGATCGTTGCGATTGGCTTCCTGTTCGTCAGCCGCTTTTTTACGCAGAAAAAAATCCTTCTCGAAAAATATGGGGAAACTGCCTACCGCCATGCCATTTGGCGCTACGCAGTTCCAGGGCTTGCCATGCTGCTCTCCGCAATCGCGCACATTGGGTACATGAACGGGCCTACATTCACACAGCCGACCCTCACAACCATCTTTTCCATTTTAGGCTGGTTCAGCCTTGCCCTCGGCATTCCCCTATGGATTCGCTCTGCGCTGGCCTTTGGGTTCGACAATCTATCCATGCTATATGTCTATTTCCCCCAGGAAGGTCAAATCGTCAAATCAAACATTTACAACGTTCTTCGCCATCCCGTTTACGCTGGCATCATCCGCGTGGGCTTTGGGCTGGCATTTCTCAACATGGGCATCTACGCGATCACTTTTTCCCTGCTTATGCCGCTTGGATTCTTCGGTTGGGTTCGGCTTGTGGAGGAAAAAGAATTGCTCGAACGCATCCCGAATTATGCTGAGTATCGAAAGCACGTCCCTGCTTTTTGGCCGCGGATAAAAAACCTGCCGGCCTTCTTCAGGTTTTTATTCACAGGAAAATAGCCCATGCAAATTTTCGAAAAACGCCCAAATGGCCTGCTAAAATTTTTCTTCAAAGTTCCTGTTTGGATGTATAAAATTGGATTCGGCGGCTTTGAAAGATTGATCGGCGCGCAGTGGATGCTCATCACACACATTGGCCGTAAATCGGGCAAACAATACGATTCAATGGTCGACGTGATGGATTACAACAAAGTCACTGACATCTATTACATCGAAGCGGCATACGGCACGCACGCCGATTGGGTTCGCAACATTCAGGCCAGCCCCAACTTTGCGGCGCGGGTCGGCAGGCGAAAATTCACTGCGCGCGCCGCGCCGCTTTCCAACAAAAACGCCGCAGACATGCTCGTCAAGTTCTATCGCGAAAAGCCCGCCTACACCCGCTCCGTCATGGCAATGGTCGGGATGAAATTCAACGGCGAAGAGGATCTGCGCGCCCTTGCTCCAAAGTTGATGCTGCTGGCTGTCAAACCTGAAAAAGAGTAAACAAAATGAAAAAAATCCTGATCCTGGGCGGGTATGGATACACTGGCAAATTGCTTGCCAAACATTTGCTCGCTCAAACTGATTTTGAAATCATCATCTCTGGCCGCAATTTGGAAAAGGCGCAGGCATTCGCCGCCAAAATGGATGATCCGCGTTTGAAAGCATTACGCGTTGATGCGGCTGATCCCAACTCCCTGCGCCCTGCGCTTCAAAATGTGAACCTGTGTCTGGTCGCTGCTCCTGTGACATCTCTCGACCCTGAGAGAGTTGTCCGCGCGTGCCTCGAAGCAAAGGTTGACTACCTCGATGTTCAATATTCCACGGCAAAAATAGCCCTGCTTAATTCACTCGCCGCGGAAATCAAAAAAAGGAATCTGTGCTTCGTCACCGAGGCTGGATATCATCCCGGCCTCCCCTCCGCACTCATCCGCTACGCCGCCTCGAAAATGGACAGCGTTGAATCAGCGGTCACGGCTGGCTACCTCAACATGGGCGGAAACCTCCCCTACACCGAAGCCGTGGACGAACTCATGGAAGGCTTCAAGGATTATCAAGCGCAGGTTTTCAAAAATGGCGCGTGGACAAAACCCAAATCATGGGACATGCGGAAATTCGATTTTGGCCCCGAACTCGGCAAACGCACCTGCTATTCCATGTTCTTTGAAGAGTTGCGCGACTTGCCGGAAATGTATCCCTCGCTTAAAAATACAGGCTTTTATATCTCAGGCTCGAACTTCATCACGGATGCGCTGATCACACCCATCGTAATGATCGGGTTGAAACTCGCGCCGAAGCGAGGCATCCGTCCGCTGGGTAAATTGATGTGGTGGGGCTTGATGAATTTGTCGAAGCCGCCTTATCGGGTGGCGCTCAAGGTGGAAGCAAAAGGCAAATTAAACGGCGAGCAGGTCCAGGTCAATGCGCGATGCGGGCATGAAGATGGCTACGAACTGACCGCAATTCCCGTTGTCGCATTTCTCATCCAATACGAAAAAATCCGCCGCCCCGGCCTGCATTGGATGGGACATCTCGCAGAGCCGCATCAACTTTTCAAAGACATGCAAAGCATGGGCGTCAAGTTTATCGAAGAGTAATTTCCAGCTCGTTTACCCAGTTGACAGTTCGAACTTTCCCGCCTTCACCCAATAACTTCGGCAGTAACATTTCCATCGCAGCGGCATTTCCAGAAGTAAAAAACTCCATGGGGCCAGTCTCTCCCACTTCGTTGAGCAAGCCCTTTGCTTCCAACAATCTCCGCACCTGACGTGACACTGCGGGCGCAGGGTCAATCACGCGGACATGTTCGCCAACCATTTCCTCAATCAACGGAATTACGAACGGGTAATGTGTGCATCCAAGAACGACTGTGTCAATATTTTTTTCCAGCATCGGGGTAAGCGCATCTTCCAAAATTGCACGAGTCGTGTTTGACTCCAAATCCCCTTTTTCAATTTGACCGACCAGCCCCGGGCAGGTATGTTGAAACAATTCAACGCCCGCGCCAAAACGCTCAACCACAGAAGCGTACAACGCGCCCTGAAAGGTTGCGGGAGTTGCCAGCACACCGACTTTGCCCGTTTGCGTTTTCTCTGCCGCAGGCTTGACGGCAGGTTCCATGCCCACAAATTGAACGTCAGGGAAGGTTGCTCGCAAATATTTCAACGCCGCCGCTGAAGCTGTGTTGCAGGCTACAACAATTATCTTTGAATTATGGCTGAGCAGAAATCTGGTAATTCCCTCAGAAAAATTCTGAATCTGCTCCATCGAACGCGGCCCGTACGGCACATGTCCCTGATCGCCAAAGTAGATCACATTTTCGTTTGGCATCTGCTCGCGAATCGAACGCAGGACGGAGAGTCCGCCTAGGCCAGAATCAAATACACCGATGGGATGTTCCCGGTTTGCCATGTTTCAATTATGAATTGACGAATTCGAGCGCGCGCACGAGTGCGGCATCGTAGGCGGGATTGTAATCGTGCGTTGCGCCAGGGACGGTTTCCAATTCACAAGCAATCCCCGCTGACTTCAATTTCTCAGCAAACGCGCGGACTTCATCCTGCTCGATATCAACATCCTTTTCACCGATGATGAAATATATCCGCAAGCCACGTTCGCGCGCAGAGGGGAGCAATTTTTCAAATTCATCCTGTGCATCGCCAAAAGGCAGGGCAGGACCGTTTGCAATAAAGCCACGCACACCCAAATCACCTGTCAGCGCCATTTGTATGGCAATCAACCCGCCCATTGAATGTCCAGCCAGAATAATCTGACGGTTATCGAACCCCAACTCCTTCTTTAGAGCTTCATAACACGCTTTAATCTCAGCAAAGGAAATATCCAGGTTATCCCAAATATATGCACCCTTAAACATCGCTTGTGAAGATTGCGGCGCTGCCAGCACATAGCCCTTTGAAAGAGACGCCTGCCAAAAAGGCAGTGTGCTTGAGGCAGTGCTCTGGTTTCCATGCAAGGCGATCAGCACAGGTGAATTGTCAGAGATTTTTTCAGGGAGATATTTAAGAATAACCTGCTCTTTGGGCGGAAAATCCTTTTCCTGTAATACCAAAGACGCTGCGACGATCCGCTCAAAGCCCGTATCACCCTGCAAGCCCTGAAAGGACGGGGTCATCCGCCACATCATTTCCCCATACCAAAGTCCATAGGACAGGCATTTTTCAGCAACCTGATAGACCAGCGCGCGGTTGTCCAATCGAGCAGCCGAGCACATCATCCAATAATCCACTAAAGGGCGCTCTTTTGGAAAGCCTGAGCCTTCACGAGAAATCAATTCAAGCGCCTGCTCGTATTCCTTGTTTTGAAAGTGCAGGATCATTTGCTGGTTTAGTTCTGCGTATGTGGAAAATGGCATTACGACTCTCCTTTAAAGGTAGTGGCTGATTTTCGACGGACATAAAGCAGCTTCTCCACCTGGGCAACGATCTCTCCATCCTCGCCCAATACATCAACAGAGAAGGTAGGTTCAATTTTACCTTCCCGATCTGCATCCAATCGAATCTGTTCAACCCGCTCAGCAGGGATATGAAAATGGGCTTTCACCTTCCCGCGCCCGGGCCGCTTGAATTGAATGCTCGCGGCTTTGTCCCAGACGAGGTAATCGGGGCCGAGCAGCCGCATCAGAATCAGCATGAACCACGGATCGCACATGGCGTATAAGGAACCCCCAAAATGTACGCCAACCAGGTTGCGATTAAAGGCAGTCAAATTCATTTCAACATCCACCGTGCGCTCATCAATGGAACGGGAACGAATCCCCGCCCCAACAAACGGCGGATAGATATTAATGAATTTTTCAAGAAGGCGCTGGCGAAGATTCATTTGTGAACAGGTTTATTTTTCCGAGGCAACCACAAACGACTTGAATAACCTCTGCATGGCAGGCTGGTCTGTCAGCCACTCGGGGTGCCATTGCACGGCTACGGCGTAGGGATGATCTGGAATTTCGATTACTTCCACCAAGCCATCGGGTGCGCGGCCAGCGATTTTTAAGCCTGGCGCAATATCTTTCAAGCCTTGATGATGCAAACTGTTGACGTTCAAAAGGGTCTCGCCGAAAATCTCTGCAGAACGCGTGGTCTCGTCCACGTTTACGGGATGGACGATTGCCCTGCGTAAATCACCTGGGTAGGCATGATCCAGCGCACCCTTTAATTGATCGTAGATGTGGGTGTAAAGCGTGCCGCCCAATGCCACGTTCATCACCTGTGCGCCGCGGCAGATTCCCAGAATCGGTTTGCCCTCATCCACGGCGGTACGCATTAAAGTGATTTCGGTGGTATCCCGCTCATCGTCCACTTCACCAATTCTCGGGTGGTCGGAGCCGTTGAAATGTTTCAAGGAGACGTCCCCGCCGCCAGAGAAGAGAATGCCTTTAAGTCGGGAATATAAATCGAGGAAGTCTTCTTCAGGCAAAATTTCTGGGATCAAAATAGGCAAACCACCCGCCTGAACAATTGCGTTGATGTACGAATGTTGAAGCGCAGTTAGCGGATGACCGTCTGCATCTTTGCCGTTGCGGGTTGTAATGCCGATCAATGGTTTTGTCATGTCAACTCCAAAACAAAAAGACCCTAAAGGTCTTGAAGACCTTTAGGGTCTTTCTAAGAACCCTGCGTTGAGAATTAGTCGAACTTTTGTTTGAGGCGCGCACTCTTACCTGTGCGGTCGCGCATGAAGTACAACTGTGCGCGGCGGACTTTGCCGTGGCGTTCGACAACGATCTTGTCGATGCGCGGGGAGCGCAGGAGAAAAGTACGTTCCACGCCGACACCATTGGAGGCCATGCGGCGGACTGTGACATTGGAGTCGTTGCCGCTCTTGCGCAAGCGAATCACAATGCCCTTGAATTCCTGGATACGCTCGCGTTCACCTTCTTTGATCTTGACATGTACGCTGACCGTATCACCAGAGTTTAGCTGTGGGATTTTTTCGTTAACTTTGGCCTCAACGGCCTTTATAAGATCTGCCATTTCCGTTCTTCCTTACTTATGATATGGGTTTCCAAAATTCGCGACTGCGGATTATAGCACGCATTTTTTCAGATCACAAGGAAACCTCACGGGTATTTTCTGATCGCCAACACCGCATTGTGGCCGCCAAAACCAAAGGCGTTGCTGATTGCCAGCGAAACATCCGCCTCACGCGCCTTGTTTGGAACGTAATCCAAATCACATTCGGGGTCTGGTGTTTCGTAGTGGATGGTCGGCGGCAGAATGCCTTCACGCACCGCCTGCACACAGAAGATGGCCTCCAACGCGCCTGTCGCCCCCATCATGTGCCCCGTCATGGATTTGGTTGAAGAAATGGGAAGTTGATATGCCCGTTCGCCAAAAGCGGCTTTCACGGCGCGGGTTTCAGCCTGATCGTTCAAGGCTGTCCCTGTACCGTGCGCGTTGATGTAGCCAACATCCTCAATATTTGCCTTCGCAGAGGATAAAGCCATCAGCATGGCCGCCGCTCCGCCTGCGCCATGTTCATGCGGCGCGGTAACGTGATACGCGTCTGCCGTTGCGCCATAGCCTGCCAGCTCTGCCAGAATGTTCGCGCCGCGCGCCTTCGCATCTGACTCGCGTTCGAGAACCAGCACAGCCGCGCCCTCCCCCATCACCAGGCCGTCACGGTTTTTATCGAAAGGCTGGGGCGTCATCGTGTACGTATCATTCCTGCGCGACATCGCGCCCACGCGATCAAACGCCGCCACCCCCGTGGATGTGATCGTGGCCTCCGAAGCGCCAGCAAGCGCCGCATCGATCATGCCCGTCCGCAGCATCATCAAAGCCGTGCCGATGCCGTCCGAACCGGAAGCGCAGGCAGAGGCCACAGAAAAGCACGGGCCTTTGATCCCAAACTCAATTGCCGCCATGCCCGCGCCGCCGTTCGCCATCAACATGGGGATCAAAAACGGGCTGACGCGCTTCGGGCCTTCCTTGTAATTTATCAACGTCGCTTCCTGCAATGAATGCAAACCGCCAATTGCCGAGGAAATGATCACGCCGACCCTGCCAGCATTTTTCTCGGTGATCGCCAAACCAGATTGAAGCAAAGCCTCTTTTGCCGCCACAATCGCGAATTGCTCAAAACGGTCGCGCCGCCGCGCTTCCTTTGCATCCATAAATTCTTCGGGTTTAAAATTCTTTACTTCCGCGGCGATGTGAACCTGTAAAGCCGCCGCGCGGGAATCAAACAGGGTAATGGGGGCAACCCCTGAAACCCCAGCAAGCAAGTTGCTCCACGTTCCCGTCACATCCAAACCAAGAGGATTCACTGTCCCCATTCCTGTAATAACAATACGATCCTGCATTTCTCCTCCAAGATAATTTTAATAAAATGAATTGTAGCGTACTATTAAACCCTTTAGGATAAAAACCGTCACGCCGACGATTCTGCGCTTCACGCTTCGCGCCCGCTCGAACCTGCTCGGCCACGAAAAGCATTTACCCACTTCCGATCAATGCACTCCCATCAGTCACTCACCAGGCTTGGGGATGTAACTCCCCTCCACCCATTCTTCGCCGCTGGGTCCAATCTCTTTTTTCCACACAGGGACAATCTCCTTCAAGCGGTCAATACCATAGCGGGCGGCTTCAAATACGCCCGTGTCACGGTGCGCGGCTGTGCAGGCGATTAAAACTGTCGGGGTCTTTGGGTACAGTTTCCCAATCCGTTGAACAATGGCAACGCCCTCGATGACAGGCCACTTTTCACGGATCTCATCCGCAACCTGTTTCATCTTGGCTTCTGCCATAGGGACATACGACTCGTATTCGAGAAATTCTGTCTCGTGGGCATCGCCGCGTTTGGTCACGCCGCGCACCATGCCCGTGAAGATCGCCGCCGCGCCTGTACTGGTCAGCGTGATCTTGGCGAGCAGGTCGTTCAAGTCGATTTCAGATTCGGTGATGGAAAAGATGGTGGGAAGGTTTGAGGTTGAAGGTTGCATGTGTAAAGTTGCTCAAGCCGCCGTCCTCGGCGGCGAATATGATTACCCAGCGCCGAGAACAGCGTTGGGAGCAGCATTTATCCGCCAGAGACGGGTGGGAACATGCCGATCTCAGCATTTGCTGGGACAACGGCTTCATCAAACGCATATTCGCGGTTGATCGTGATGAGAACCGACTTCATGGACTCTTTCAAATTGGGATAGTCCACACCGAGTTTTTCCTTCAATCCTTGTATGGTCATATCCACAGGGATATCCATTTCCAGAGACTTCGTCCCTGCGCGGTCACGGATGGTTGCAAAAAATAAAAGTTTGATATGGTTCATTTCTCTATATCCAGACATCATTTGGGGCTGTAAGGGTATCGTTCACTTCGCCAGTGTTGACCGTGCCAGCAGGCTCGATCAACAAGATATGGCATTCGTTTTCAGCAACGGGTTTGTGCTCCACACCTTTGGGAACAACGAACATCTCGCCCTCATCCAATGAGACTTTGCCATCACGGAAGAGAATATCCAAGTGGCCTTTGACGACGATAAAAACTTCATCAGTCTCAGGGTGGTCATGCCAGACAAACTCTCCCTGCACCTTCGCCAATTTGAGGTGGTAATCATTCAATTGGGCAATGATCTTTGGCGACCAATGTTCGGAGAACTTCGAGAGTTTTTCTTGGAGGTTGATTGAGGAGTAATTCATGTTTTTACTATTAAGTTGTCACCCTGAGCGACAGCGAAGGGTCTCTGAGACAATCGTAGAGATGCTTCGCTACACTCAGCATGACACGCACATAAATTTTATTCATTCACTACATCGCCGCTCATGCCACCGTGTTTTTCCACAAGGCGGATATTCTGAATCCTCATCGTCTTTTCGGCGGCCTTGACCATGTCGTAGACGGTGAGCGCAGCGACAGAGACAGCCATCAACGCTTCCATTTCGACGCCAGTCTTGCCAGTCACTTTGACGGTGGCGGTGATGACAACGCCTGGCAGGGAATCGTCGAGAGCAAGGGCCACATCAATCTTCGAGAGTGGCAGAGGATGACATAACGGAATCAGGTCCGAGGTCCGTTTTGAGGCGGTGATGCCCGCGATTTGCGCCACGGTGAACACATCGCCTTTTTTGATTTGCCCCGCACGGATCAAATCCAATGTCTCTTTTTTCATATGAACTTCGCCGCGCGCAATGGCAGTTCGCTCGGTATCGGGTTTGTGACCAACATCCACCATGTTGGCCTGACCGTGTTCGTCAATGTGAGTTAGTTTCGACATGGCGGGGATTATACACTGGTATAATTCGCGCGCTATGGATAACATTTTGGGACATCAAATTGGCGGTTATAAAGTGCAGACC
>CXWL01001900.1_pt1 | contig 28893 bp, 34 predicted proteins | sample 590931 | NCBI WGS metagenome assembly CXWL01 (sample SAMEA3498368, study PRJEB10139) | groundwater metagenome | biome: water well; material: biofilm material | place: Germany | collected 2015-04-27 | reverse complement strand
AGCAATTCCTTTCCGGTGCCGCTCTCTCCATTGATCAAGACGGTGGCTTGACTGGCGGCCACACCCTCGACGGTGCTGAGCAACCGGATCATCCCCGGGTCTTGCGTCAGAATCGCACGCCCTTCGACGGCCGTCGAAGTCCCGGGAGATTCAAGATCCCGTCCTTCTTTGAGGTTGGTGATGACCCGTTCAAGCAAATCCATCGAGAACGGCTTGAGTAAATAGTCACTCGCTCCGAACTTCATCGCATCTACCGCCGTCTCCACGGTCCCGTAGGCCGTCATCAAGACGATCACGGTCTGTGGGGCGCGCGCCTTAATGTCTTTAATGAGATCCAATCCGGTAATGCGCGGCATTTTCAGGTCGGTAATGACCAGCCAGGGACGGAAGCGCGTCACCCGTTCCAACGCATCGGATCCATCGATCGCCCCTTGTACCTCATATCCCAGTCGGCGCACGGACTCCATGAGCGCCGTACGCATCGACGGTTCATCGTCGACNNGATCGGGAGACGGTCTCTCCTCCTCACCATTCCATCCATCAGTTCCTTCATCTGCCATAAGGGGTTCCATTGGATGAGGCAGCAGGATCGTAAAGGTCGTGCCTTCCCCCAGCCGGCTCTCGACATCGATCCGCCCATGATGCGCATCGATAATTGCATGCACAATCGCGAGGCCTAACCCGGTTCCCTCATCCTTCGTCGTAAAAAACGGGTCAAATATTCTGGACCGATGGGCGGGATCGATCCCGGGGCCGTTATCGGTGATCGTCATACAGATCGCGCCTGCCCCAAGGGACTGATCGTCCGCTTTCACAAGCTTGACGGTCATAACACCTCCGGCGGGCATGGCTTGAATGGCGTTCAGGATCAGATTCAATACCACCTGTTTGAACTGTCCTTCGTTGCACCAGATCGCCGGAATACGGGGATCAAGATCAAGCCGTATATCCACAGGGGTCTTAGTAATGGCGTGAGCCGCGAGGGTCAAGGCATCCAACACCAGCGTTTCAACGGTCTGCCACCCGCGCGCCGATCGCTCGGGTTGCGTATAGATCAACAAATTCGACAGCAACCGATCGAGGCCATGGACCGCCTGAGAGATCTGTTCGGCATAGGTCAGGCTTGAGGGGCTGTCCTGCAGATCGCGCCGCAGCATCGAGGCGAACAGTTCAATGCTGCCCAGGGGGTTGCGAATCTCATGGGCGATGCGCCCGACCATTTCACCCATCGCGACGAAGCGATGCTGGCGTTGCAGGCGTTCCTCCAATTGACACATCTGCGTGACATCGTGAATGAGGATCAGCTGGCCGGAAGACTGCCCCGGAGAGGCCTCCAATGAGCGCTGGGCAATGGTCAGCACATGGGACTCGTGCCGCTGAGGCTGTTCACTCACGGTGAGGTGAAGCTCGGCCATGAGCGCGGTCGCGGATTGCCCCCGAAGCGCATCGGCGGGGCGACCCAGTAATAGACTGGCCGCCGCATTCACTCTCGTCACACGACCGCCGAGATCAAGGACCAAAACCCCGGTCGTCAGGGAGTCCAAAATTCCGCTTAGGTGTGTCCGCATCGCTTCATTGTCCTGAAGCTGCTGCCGTAAGGCGGCATTACTCTGCGAAAGCTCCACATCCATCTGTTCGATACGGTCCGTCAGCGTGGAATAGGACTGCTGCAACGTATGAGCCGCTTGGTCAAAGGTGTGAAAGGCTTCCTGAAGCAAGTCTCGTTCAGCCGGGTGCAGTGCGGTCGATGTGGTCATAGTCCCTCCTGCGGCAACTGCCGCTCTTGTTTGATGCTTTCATAGATTGAGCTTGAAAAACGGGTCACCAGCGCGTCGTCCGTCTGTCCGAGTTCGGCGAGCGCCACCGTGGCGCGATCATGTTGTTTCAAGGCCTGCCAGCCACGGACAATCTGAAGCCGGGCCCATTGGAGCTGAGCCTGATCGGGCTTTTTCTCGACGACGGTGTGGTAGACGTCGATGGCCTCTTGATACCGCTTCATCTGCGCCAGCAGATCGGCATAGGCGAGCAGTGCGACGATGGTCTTCGGCGCCCCCGCTTTAAAGGCTTCTTCTGTCGCAATCACGGCTTCCTCATGTTTATTGAGGCGCAGAAATACCGTGGCCATCTGCTGATACATCCAGGGCCGCTCCGGGTGTTTGGGATGATGGAGCATCCAGGCCCGACAGAAATGCAGGAGGCCGGCCAGATCACCCTCTTCCGCCATCGTCTGGACAAGCAGATGGAGCGCTTCCTGCTCAGAGCGGCCGATGGGATACTCCAAGCGATAGCGCTCGAGCACCTTTCTGGCTGCCGCCGTATCCCGCTGCGAGAGATAGACCTTCGCCAAACCTATGAGCGCCTGTTCAGTGACCAGAGGGCGTTTGGTCCCTTTGGCCATCAGTTGGTAGAGGCGACCGGCTTCCGTAGTAAATCCCAGACGATCGTGAGCTTCGGCAATTTCGAGCAGGAGCGGAGAAGCCAGATAGTGCCGTTCAGCAGCAGGCCCATGACGATGAAAGAGCGTCGTCAGCGTCAAATCGTCGTGCGATCGGACGGCGGCTTCCATCCAAGGACGCAAGATAGTGGCCAGTCGATCACCGGCTTTGGCCGGCCAGGGATCATCTGGCCCCGCACTGTTCCGGTCGGCCACGAGCTTATAGGCGATCAGGGCCGGCGCAATCTCTTCAGATTGCTCCAGACGCGCGGCTACTTGATACAAGGCCTCACTCCCGATCATATCGTGGTCGTGTTGTGCGGCAATCGCCTGCATTTGTTTGAGATAGTCGTCCACGCTTTGATCCGGAGAGGGATGGTCATACATAAGCCCTGCAGGAGTTCTCACCACAGGCCTGCCGCCGGCTTCGACCTTCTGCTCCATTCTCAGAGTGGCCAAACGCACCGCCGCTAACGCCGCTTGCGGGCTGTCCGCGTAATGAGCAGCAATAAATCCATAAAACAGTTCTGCGCTGGGCAAGTATTTCGAGGACTGAAGACTATCAGCCAACCGCAAGAGCAGGACCGACGCGTCCTGGTGCGCGGGGTAGAGATTATAAAACTGCAGCAACAGGCCCCGGCCGATCACATCATGGTGCAGATCCAGTTGAATTGAGGCATAACGTCCCAGCGCGAGCGGATTCATTCGCATGGACTTTGGCCAGCGGCGATACGCCAGGTCATACATGGCCGACGCATCTTGAGCCCGTCGCTGACGAAAGAATGAAGAGGCGAGCCCTACTGTGGCATGCAGAAGAATGTGATCGTGGCTGCTTCGCTTCCGCAAATCCTCAAACGTCAGCTCTGCATCCCTCCATTTACCCAGGGCCAACGCGGTATAGCCGATGCCTAACAATGCCCGCTCCCCGTCCGGCGTTTGAGCATTATGCGACAGGGCCCGCTCGTACAGCGATTGGGCCTCCTGATGCCATCCTTGTGAGAGATAGACATCGGCCATGCGCCATTCCGCACGTTTTGCGTTCAGTGATTGGGGATAATCCCGCAGCAGCGTCTTGTATCGATCAAGCGCTTCCAGTCGATTGCCATTCGACGTATTTTCCTTCAAGGCAGTCTCTGCGAGAAAGGTCATGGCCGTGGGAGTCAGCGCGCTTTCCGGTTGTTGCGAAACCACTTTTTCAAAAAGCCGGCGGGCCTGAGACCACTCCCCTTTGCCATAGGCGTTCATGCCTTCCTGCAAGGCCAACGCATCCATTCCTTGCGATTGCCCTTCGAGCCGCGGTCCGTCATCCGGCAAGATAGAGAATGCGAGTTCCGTCGAGTCAGAGGTGTAAGTCGAAGTGGAAGGCGCTGCCGGCGTCGGACCAGCATGAACCAGGGCGAGGTCGCCGGGCGCCAGCGGGCGCAGGCAAAACCACGCGAGGAGAAACAGGGTCAGTTGTGTCCAAGATCGGTGTGATGAGTACACGGCAAGGCAACTTCAGCAAAGACCGTGCCTTTAGCTCAGCCGTGCGGATTTGTTTGAATATCGGGCCGGATGGAGCGGATTCAGCTGCCGGGATAGATCGACTGTCAAATTGGTCGACAGGGATGCGTGAGGGTCGTCAATGAATTGACGACATCGGAGGCACTAATTCGGCAACGCGTCGATGCGGGATTTCGCCTCTATCCCCCTGCGCTTCAATTTCTCAACGAGTGTAGTGCGATTGACATGGAGCAGCTGCGCCGCGCGTGCGGTGACGCCGTTCGCCTTCCGCATGGCTTCTCCGATCAACTGATTCTCGTATTGCTCAACTTCATTGGACAGATGAATCCCGTCTTCGGTAAAACGGATGAACTGTTCCTTCATCTCGGGCTGACTTACCGTTTTCTTGTGCAGCTTCTCGGGCAAGTCGGCAACGGTCAAGAGCCCCTGTTTCTTGAGCACGACCAGACGCTCGATCATATTTTCCAACTCGCGAATGTTCCCGGGCCAGTGAAAGGTCGTCAACAGCTCCAACGCCTCAGGGGCAAACCCTGTGATGGCGGTTTGCTTCATATGATTGAACCGCTTCAGGAAATGTTCAATCAGCAATGGAATATCGCTTTGCCGGTCGCGCAACGGCGGGGTAACGATCGGAATCACGTTGAGGCGATAAAAGAGGTCTTCCCGGAATCGCTTCTCCTCGACCATTTTCTCCAAGTCCTGGTTGGTGGCCGCGACAATTCGAACATCGACCTGAATCGTCCGACTCCCCCCCACCCGCTCAAAGGATCGTTCTTGTATCACTCTCAAAAGTTTGACCTGAAGGGAGAGACTCATCTCGCCGACTTCGTCGAGAAAGATCGTTCCGCCATTGGCGAGTTCGAATCGTCCCATTCGCGTCTGGGCNNGTTTCCGGAATGGCGCCGCAGTTGACCGGCACCATGGGGCGATCTTTGCGGGAACTATTGAAGTGGAGCATGCGTGCAACCAGTTCTTTTCCCGTTCCGCTTTCTCCCTGAATCAAGACGGTGCTGTCGCTGTCGGCGACCTTTTGCACAAAGTCTAATACCTGCTGCATCGGTTCGCTGACGCCGATCAATTGCTCCAGACGGTACTGCTCGCGCACGGCTTTCCGGAGAAGATGGTTCTCCTGGCGGAGTCGTTGAAACTCGATGGCTTTTTTCACGACGACCACGACGGTATCGGGATCGAAGGGCTTCGTCACAAAATCGAAGGCGCCGGCTTTCATCGCCTGGACCGCGCACTCGACGGTTCCGAATCCGGTCATGACGATGGGAAGGATTTTCGAGTCGATCCTCGTCACTCGTTCAATGACTTCGAGACCGTTAAAATCAGGCAGCTGGAAGTCCGTGACCAGAATCTGAACGGGATGCTCTTTGACGACTTGCATGCCCGTCGTGGCATCGGCGGCGACTGAGACGGTATATCCTTCAGAAGATAGGGTCTCCTGCAGGACGTCACGCACCGCCTGGTCGTCATCAATGACTAAAACATGAGGAGCAGTCATCAGGTGTTTATTCCGAGGTGAGGACAGTGTTATCGCGCATAGAATAAAGATCCTGTGCCATCAATGCAAGCATGACGAAGCCTCACGGGCTGGATCGCCAAGCCGCATGTTTCTTGACCTATTCCTTGACAGAATATTTGGTGAGTTGCTAGGGTGCGCGTGGTGGCTGTCCCTGTTGTTTCAGGGCACTTTCTTATGGCTGGCGTAGCTCAATGGCAGAGCAGCGGTTTTGTAAACCGCAGGTTGGAGGTTCAATTCCTCTCGCCAGCTCCACAACTTAGACGATTCTCCCCTCCCAATTGCTACCGTTTTGCTACCACTCTTGAAAATCGCACTGTCTAACCGGTCCACCGCCGCCTGACTTTCCATCGGCAACCACTTGCCGTAGGTGTCTACCGTCAATTGGATGCTGGCATGGCCGAGCTGCCGTTGCACGTAGGCGACGGGCTCCCCTTGTTGCAGCATCAAACTCGCGTAGGTGTGCCGGAGACAATGCGGCGTGAAGTGAAGCGGAAGCTTGGCCTTCTTGAGCACGCGAGTCATGGCCTTGCGGACGTTGCTCGGATCAAGCGGCTTGCCTGCCTCGTTTATAAACACCCACACCGGCACCTCTCGCCATCCATTCCTGAGAGTCTCGGCCTTCCGATAGTGGTCTAGCCGCGCCAGAGTGTCGGCCAGAACGGTTGAGGCATCGACGGTGCGGCCATGCCCCGACTTTGGGGTGCAGACAACACCATTAGAGAAAGATCGATCGACGCGAATTTTGCGGCCTGTGAGATCCAGGTCAAGGGTTTGAAGGGCCAACGCCTCACCCAGCCGCATCCCCGTCCCTGCCAGAGTAAAGAATAAGGGGTAGTAGCGCGTCTCGGATTCCGCCGCCACCAATAAGAAGGCCTGCCGTTGTTCCCGCGTCATCGCCTTAATGTCTTCCTGCCTCGTGGCCTTCGGGGTCACTAAGCGCAGTTGCCGCCCAAACTTTTCAGCGGGATTGGCCAAGAGTACTCCGTCATCAACCGCCGCTCGCAGCATGGCGCGGAGCGTGGCGTGAATGTTTCGGACGGTATTGCGAGAGAGGCGAATCTCTTTCCGTTCGGCGTCGGGAATATGCGGATTGTGATGCTTCACCACGTCAGTGAGCTTGCGGGTAAGAAAGTCCTTAATCATGCCCTTATGGAGATGCCGAACCGGAATGAGCCCAATTGCAGAGTTAATGTGAAGCCTGAGCAATTCCTCGTAGCGCTTGTAGGTACTGGCCTTGACGACGGTTTTGATATGACTGAGCCATCGCTTTGAATAGGTCTCAATGGTGATCGCCGCCGGCAGTGTGCAGCCGGTGCGCTGTCTGGATTGCTGCCGCTCACTGTCGAGATAATCCTCGGCTGCGCGCTTGGTCTCAAAGCCTTTCCAGTGCCGATTCCCTGCCCCATCACGCCAATCGGCCACCCACTTGCCGCGCCGTTTTCTCACGCAGGCCATATCAGCGTTTCCCCTTCTTAGAGGCTTTGAGAACGATCACGACAAGTCGCGCGATCGGCTCAGGGATAGAGCGTGCCCCCTGCTCCCAACGGGCGACGGTGTTCCAATGCACGCCGACTAATTCAGCCAGTGCCGGCTGCGTCAATCCGTGCTGAGTGCGGAGCGCCTTAAGTTCGTCGCCGGACATGGGCTATACTATGCCAACGGGATAGTATCAAGTCAAGCAGGGCATTAGGTCTTAGGGAGGCCTGCTTGATACTCGTCCAACGCTGCAGGCGACACGCGAACATATTTCCCGATTCGCACAGTGGGAAGCTTCCGTTGCCTGGCGAGTTCATACGCTCTAGATTGCGGAATACTCAATCGGGCCGCGGCCTCAGCCATCGTGAGAAGGACGGCAGCCTTCGATTGTGGAGGGGATGCTTGACTGCCAACAATCTTCCCCCAGGCCATCGCTTTTAGCCGTTCAAGCTCCCCGAGCAGTACTGGGCACTCAGCTAACCCTAATGCCTGAATGCTTTGCTCGAGCTCAGCTATGAGTCCTTGGCAATCCAACATGCGCGTCCTCGTTATCTACTAGTTAGATCACTGGATCCAGATCTAAAAGGGTCATGACGATATTGGCGGCCATGTGTTCAGCCTCGCGGCCGCCGATCGCTTCCATCGCAGTACGGGCCAGCCGAAAGAGAGGCTTAGGGTTGACGCCGACAATCTCTGAGCTGCGGACCAGTCTTCCAACGCCCTCCGTTTGGATAAATAGCCACGGTTCATCTAAATACGAAATCCTAGAGAGCACATGGCCTGTTCGGACGTTCCCTCGTTCATCCCTCCAAACCACTTCACAGCCTGGCCCCGGCGCGACGGATGACACAATCTCTACGTTCTCGTGAAACTTAATCAGCGCGGGAACCGCATACAAAGCAGGTAGTACGAGTGGCTCATGGATCTTGAAAACCATCTCCTCCTGATCGTTCACGCTAACAATGAGGTCAATTTCTGAGTTGACCTGAATAATCATCGCCTTGCCGGACTAGGAGTGACGCCGAACCGCTGACCGAGCTGACGATCGAGCCCCCCAGACTGGACCATTCCAGCTACCACGCTTTTAATCGTCTGCGTAATCACAGTGACCCCATCAGACCCTTGAGACACTTGATGCTCAACCTGGGCAGATGATGTGTTGTAGGTGTTAATAATAACGCCCCCGCCCCGCCCGCTTTTGATGTCGCTCACATCGCGGCGGGACAGCACAAATTCGCCCGGCGTCAACAAGGCGGGAACGGTATCCAGATTCCCGTTGCCCAACACCGGCCCGCCGCGCGCAAACCGCTGCACCATGCCACCACCGTTAGCCCCGAGCGGCTTGAACACATCTCCAGAAAAATTCGTATTGGGGCCCGACGATCCGAAGAGGTTCGGGAACCCTCCCGCAATCGTCCCAGCGATCTGCTGAGTGATCGCCTGCCCGGCCAGCTGGCTCACGATCTGTTTCGTGAAGCTCAAGAATCCCGTCATCACGTCTTTCAGCCGCGTGATCCGACCTTCCATCGCATCGAAAAAGAACCGCCCCGAGGTCTGCTCCATCGTTTGCACCGCCCGGCGGGCCATATCGGCGGCCAGGCCGAAACCCGACTGCGTATCGCGCACGTAGCGACGCATGCCCGCGGCCCAGCCCTCAACAAAATCACCGGAGAGTTCGTTGATAATCGTTTTTGATTTTTGCAACGTGCGGAGCTGAATCGCCTCCAGCTGCGCCTCCGTCTTCTCTGATCGACCGATCACGCTTTGCGCGAGCTCCTCATCATAGTTCTGCCACGCGAGCAATAAGCGCCCCGCTTGCTCTTGGTTCAGATTGAGCTCTTTCCCTAATTCCAATCGCACCAGATCCAGCCGGTGCGACAACATGAACTCGGTCGACGCCCCGAGGGCATCCCCGTAACTGATCCAGGCCTGCTCGTTTTCGATGAGAATGTTTCGCTCTTTGCCCAGCTGCGCCTGATGCTCTTGGAACTCTTTGACCGCTTCATCGCCCGTGCCCTTAATCCTGTCGAGATACTGCTGCCCGGCACTGGTCAGACCTGTGATATAGCGGTCATAGTCGATTTTTTGCTTATCAAGAAACTCTTGCCCAGCGGACGTGAGGCCAGTGATGTAGAGGCGATAGTCTTCCTGCAATTTCTTGATGTCCGGACCCATTGAGATCGGCGGCTTATCCTCATCGCTCGAAGAGGCCAAGACTCCGCCGCCCGGGGGCAGCTGCCCGCCCAGCCCACCAACCGACTTGAGCGTGTCCATCCAAAACTGCTCACGCGGCAACGTGCCTTCGCCTTTGCGATGACCGAACCCCAGCGCCGTAAACGTATCCATCATGCCTTGGCCCATGCGTGTTTGCCCGAAGGCGTCGGACCAGTTTCTCAAATTCTGACCGACATTCGACGTCTCCTTATTCAACTCACGCACCTTGGCGATCATCTTGGAGAGCAGCTCAGTGCCTGTCGAGAAGGCGCTGGCAAGCGGCACACCCAGTTGCAGCGTGAGGCCTTCGGTTGCAGCCGTTAGCCGCTTAAGCTCATCATTGAGCTGCGCGGCGGCCCGGGCCGACTCTTCACTCATCGTTACGCCCAAAGCTCTCGCTTCTTGCTGCTGCTTGCGAATCGCCGCCGATCCGAGATTCATCCAGGGAAGAAATTCCTGCCAGGCTTTTGAAAATAGTCCGACAGCGGTATCACTTTTCCCCGCACCATCAGCGTGCTTTGCAAACGCATCCGCGACATCCAGCAATACCTCCTCCACCGGCCGCAACTTCCCACTGGCGTCGGTAGCGGATATCTTTAGTCGATCAAAGAGCACGGCTCCATTGCCGGTATGGTTTGCAGCCTCAACCATATTTTGGGAGAGCGCCTTCAATCCTACGGTCAATTGCTGGTTGTCTAGATCGGCCTGCTTCGCGGAATAGGCCAACGCCGTATAGGCCTCTACTGTAGCGCCGGCACGCTGAGCCCCCTTCAGCGCCTCTTCCCCGAAGTTCGCCGTGCTCTTCGCCACGGCCACCAGCACGCCGCTGACCGCGCCGAGCTGCGTCTTCCAATCCTTGATGAACGTATTAAAACCAGATAGCGCCCCCTGGCTCTTCTTCAGTTCGCTGGTAAATTGATCTGCGACGAGTCGGAGAACTAAGGCCAGCTCTCTATTTTCAGCCATGATTGACCACCTTTCTACAGTTTTATAGATTCTGCAGACGTCTGCACTGCCAGGCGCCATACTTTGATGAATACCAGGCGCATTGAGAGCTTCCAGCGAGACTCACCCCACCCTTCGCTGCAAACGCGTACCGCTCGCCGATGCAGTCCTTCCAAAACTCCATCTTGCCGTTATCAAGCCAATTCTGGACCGTCGAACGATGCTTCCTCCCGCGCATGTTATCGCTCCCGCTTCATCCAGCTGGATCGTGGTTTAGCGACACGCTGCGAATAGACCCACGCCTCCGGCTCCCGGAGCGCATCAGCGGGCGGTGACGCCGGGGCCGGCTCATGATGCATCACAGTCAACTTCTCCAAGTTTGGATTCAGAATAGAGAGGGCAGCCATGGCATAGATCCTAAGATCTAGCGCCTCATTCCGGCTGCGTTTCTTCCGGTAGGATGATCCGACGAGTACCCCCCTGTCCCATTTGTTGACACGCTCCTCCGCTGTGAGCTGCTTGAAGTACTCCTTTTCGTCCTCGGTATACGCCGCTTGGTCCGGAAAGTGACAATAGCCGGGGCCGAACTCCGTTAGTTTCAACCGATCGAAGAGCGTATCTTTGAGGGTGTCAGTGCCGACAATGAATAAGCGGATGCCGTTGATCGTGCTGCCCCGCTTGCAAGCAGGTGCGCCAGGCTGGCTGGATCCTTTTACAGCCCACACTCGGCGACCCTGGCGAGGTTGGACAAATTCATAGACTTCTTTGGCATGGTGCCCGGTATCCACACAGGTTGTGGCAACCGTGAGAAAGCCTCCCGTCTCATGATCCCACGGTTGCTTCAGCCAGGCGTCAACCTGCTCCCACAGCGTTTTGTCGGTTGGAGAACCAAACCACTTCCGGTATGCAATCGACCAGCTTTCCTGCCCCTTACCCCAGCCCACCAGCTCAGCCTCGATGCGATCCTTCTGCACATCGATGCCAGCCGTTAAACAGACCACTGGCTCCGGCACTGGGGCTGGATAAATCTCTATACGGTTGTGAAGGTCCGATCCTTCAATCCGCTCACCCGCTTCCTCCCAGGTCTCCGCCAAATTCGTATTGATAAACGTCTGCTGCGCGCGCAGATCATGCTTGTGGTTGATCTCGCTCCAGTCAGAGGCGAGCTTTTGCCAGGAGTTGACCCAGCCGTATGGAGCATAGAGCGCATTCATCCAGAAGCCCGCGGCCTTCGGCCTGGTGCCATCTCCAGCCGCTTGGGCAATCCAGACCCCTTGCTCCAACATGCGCGGCTTGTGGGCTTCGGCAATATGACGATGGCACTGCTCACACAAAAACTTCGCTTCTTCCGGTTTGCCTTTCGGCCAGTCGAGATTCTTCCACCAGAGCACTTGGCCATGATCACAGAACGGACAGGGGACAAAGAACCGCCGCTGATCACTTTCCGAGTAGGCCTTCTCGATCACGCTAGTCTGCTTCAGCAGTGGGGTGGAACAGCGGTAAATCTTATGGCGGGCATAGGTCAGAGTTCGCTTCTCTGCCAGCTCGCACGGTGACCCTTCGCCATTCACATCGAACGGATACGCGTCACACTCATCTAGAAATAAATTCCGGGCACTCATGAATCGCAGGCCTGGCCCCGAATTGGCACCCGTCAGACACAGCATCCCTCCGTTGAATTCCTTGGAGGTGATCGTATTGCCTGAGTCTCGCGATCGTGACTCCCGGACCAAGCCACTGAGACACGGGACGAGATCGAGCATCGGTTGAATTTTTTGCTTCGAAAGCTTGGCAGCCACGTCGAGACTGGGTTCAACCAACAGCATCGTGCTTGGCGCGCGATGGATCGTGTATCCCACCCAGTTCTTCCCCGCTTCTGTTCCGCCGATCTGGGCCGGCTTCATGAACACCACTTCACGGATTGGCGAGCTGGGGCTCAGGACATCCATAATCTCGCGAAGGTACGGCGTGCGGCTCGTGCGCCATCGGCCTGGCTCTGCATTCCAAGACGGCAGCACCATGTGTTGGTCAGCCCAGTCTGAAATGGTCTCCACCGGATCCGGAGTCAGACCGTGCAGTAAGGATTCGACGGCTTGGGAAGGATTGGCCAGTTCAATCATGCGCTCAGTTCCGCTTCGTTGGTAGACACGTCGGCTGCCCTTCTGCCATGGCTGTGCGAATGGTGCTCTCAACCGTTTCCATCTCAGACCGCCTGTAAGGCTTTGCCGGATTTAACGTCTGGCACCCGCGCTAGCGTTTCGAGTAGCTGGCGCAGCTCGTTATTCAGTAAGGCGAAAATAGCCGCCTGATCGGTTTCCGCAGCCAATGGGCCGGCCAATCTATCGGGAAGGTTTTCAAGCGTGTCCCGGATCTGCCGACCGGCCGAGAACCAGGCCTGCTTGACCGCCTCCCTCGCCATAAGCTCCCCAGTCGCGCGCTCCAGCTTGAGACGTTTCAGCGCATTATCGAGGCGAAGCTTTTCCGTCTCTTCCTTCGCCCGCGTTTCATCTACCTGGCTCGTCCGGAGATGCTGGATATAGGCGGCCACAGCGGTTTTCGGATCGTGAACATGGCCTTGCCCCGGCTTAGGCAGAACCCCTTCCTGGCAGAGCTGCCCGACCCTTTGCGGGGTTAGGCCAAGCACCTCCGCCAGTTCTGCCCTCGTCCATGTCATTTCACCGAACAGGCTCACCCATCACCTCAAGGAAGAAAATACTCTGTGATTTTTCCAATCCTACCCAACAATCGCGAGCGCGACACCCGCATAAGGCGCCTTCTCCCGAAAGGACCCGCTGATTATATAATGATGTGCATTCAATGACTTACGCGCGTTCGTCATTGCTTGCACGACACCACGCTTGAGCGCACGATCCGGACACCGCCGCGCCGTTCAGCACGCCTGAACGCTGAATAGGAAGCGAAGCTGTCACGGAACTCAGCTCGGAGAGCAGGTGACGTGCGCCACTCCCTTTTGAGTTCTTCATCCTGTGCCACCTCGGCTTGTGTTCCGGTACCCAGGCCGCGCAATCGCCGTTGCGACATCCAGCTATCGACGAACGACTCCTCCGAAGAATACTTGGAGCGCAATGCCGGGCTGATTTCGAAAGCGAATCTTGCCAATGAAAGATCGGGGATCCTTGAGATCTCTAGATCGGTCCAAACCTTCGCCGCAAGCCTTTCCTGCGTCTCCCGAACTAGATCGAGGGCAGCGGAGTTAACAGGCGCGGATACCGCAGCAGCTGTCTTTAAGGGTTGATTCATTCTCATTTGAGCTACTCCTCTCATGTTGTTAAGTTCTTACTCCTCACCATGATTGTGACGACTCAGGTCATCGCTCCATAAAGATCTTGTCTATGTAGCCGTTCCAATATTGGAGCTCCCCGCTGAGACTCCCATTGGGAGCCGAGAGTAGATTCCACGCCGCAAGCAGTGAGAGCGGCTTAAGATCAGGACTCGCGGAGATCTCGCTCCGCAAGTTCTGCTTCACTGTGAGGGCGTGGATAGCATGCAGAACTTTATTGAGTTCAACTGCTTTCTCGATCACTGCTCGCAGCGATTCAGCGGTTTCCCGATAAGGCTGTTGTAGCAGCTGGGCCAGCCGTAATCTGGCCTCAGACCCGGCAGCCTCTATCGTGGGCTCTAATTTGGTTCGGGCAAGTTGAGTAGCCTGCAAGTCAGCCTGAATCTCCCGCATCTCTTGCTGACACGAAGACACCCGTTGTTGCACCGCCTCCGCCGTTTCATCGGCCTCCTGGTCAAGTAGGATCGCAGCGCGAACCTGCACGAGTGAGGCCTCCCCCTTGCGGACAATTTCTTCAAGCTCCGCCAATCGAGCACGGCCCTGAGCCTCACGCTCGATCAGGGAAGCCTTTTTCCCCTCAAGGGCACGTACGTTTCGGTCTGACCGCCAATCCAACTTAGAAATGTCTTCAACTTTCACGTGTTCCTCCATGTTCGGTTGAGTGGCTTTGTGATCGGAAGCAGCCGCTCAACGTCGACTACTCCGAATCGGGTTGTGTCAGATTTAGGGCGCGGGCGGATGGAGGCACCCCGCCCGCGCCGGGCGGGAGCCGTGGTCGATGGACGACGACCAGGGAACCCGCTTTTGAATACTTGTTGGCTCATGGTCATGATTTGGGGTGCGAGCAACCGGCACACTTCGGCTGCCCGCACCAGGCCCGACACCATGGCTGTGTCACAGCACCGGGCTTTTCTGAGGTGTTCTTGGCTCATCTCATCTACGCTCTTCCGCATTGCCGTGATCCTTTCCCGTCTCTTCACTTTTCCACCGTTAACAACACGCCCCCTAAAGGGGGGCGTTGTTAATTAACGATGCGCTGATAACATCCTCCGTTAACAACGGTTCCTTTTAGAATCATAGACTTAGACCATGTGTTAACGGTGCTAACAGTCGTTAACGCAAAGATGGTGTTATCAGTCGTTGTTAACGGTTCAAACAGGTCCATTTAGTTTCCCGGCCTTCCCCGATGGAGTGCCACTTCATTTTGTTCTGACGCGACAAAGTGACCTTCACGGTTGGGAGTGGCACATCAATCGCGTCCGCTATATCTTTCGCGCTGTACAGCCCGCCGTCCTGCTCCAAAAAGTTCCGGATTCGGCTCGCAACGGGCAAGCCTTTCTCCAGTTCGATGGTTTCCCGTAGGTCGCATGGCTCGTACTGAATGGCAGAGCTTTCGGCATTCTGTTGGACTCGAATGCCGAGTGGAGGATGGAGCCTGCTCAAATTGCTCTTGCGGTTAAAGAGTCCAAGAATTGACACATCGGACCCGACTTCTTGTTCCTTTTTAATTTCCCATGTGGAACGCGCGAAATTTTTGTGGAACACGCTTCCGAAAATGCTGGAAGCCTGTTCCGGTTCGTTGGTTTTGGGAATATGCGCGAGAATCAGCGTCCCTACATTCAACTGACGGATTGCCTTAAATACTTTCGTGGCGGCTTCCGCAGAGGGATCACCGCCCGTTGCAGGGGCCAAGCTGTCGATGACAAGGAAGTCGATGCGCTCTGACTGCACTCGCCGTAAGAGGGTGTGCACGATGTTACAGAGTGGCTCCGTTGCTGCTTGGTACCGGACCTCGGCCGCTTTCAACTTAGGGTGACACGCGGCGATCGCGCGCATCCTTCTGGCGTGCACCGCAATATCGTCTTCGTAGTCCAGAAACAACACGCGGCCTAACAGAGCCGAGATGCCGGCGATGGTTTCCCCCGTGGCAACAGCCATGGCGCACAGCAAGGCCCACGAGGACTTACCCAGTCCGCCGTCACCGAACAGGATGGAGGGCTTGCCTCGGAATACGATCGGATTGATTTGATAAGTTAAGGGTTCGACTGGGGTATCGATCGTGAGAAGCCGTAGCGGCTCACCTTCCCGATACCGTCGCAAAACTAAGACGCAGGTGGTCTCCACCAATCGGGCCCATTCTGGCAACGAGAGACGCCCGTAAGACTCTTGGGCCTTTTTGGCGATCGCCTTGGTCTTCGCCTCTGTGTTGAGATTGCAGCGGAGTGATTCACAGAGGGTCGCATCCTCAACCAAGATCGTGACCTCGCCCACAAGCCCTTGTGGCTGCTTGGCGAGGTACTCGATCAGTACCCGTATGTTCTGAGTTGGCCAGTACACGCTATATCCGTTCCCGATATCGCTTAGCTCAAGCGCGTCTTGCGACATCGAGCCCCCTCAGGGAATTCACCCCAGCACCCTCAGCGCTGGAACTTGAAACAGACGCCTGCATTGCTTTGGGTAGCAAAGAAAGTAGCCGCTCAAGTTGGAGCTGATTTCTGCGAGCAGCTTCCTGCAGCTGATTGACTTGAAGTGCCTGCACCCGGATGGCTTCACGCTGTTCGGCGAGTTGGTCTCGCAGATCCTGCTCTGGATCTGGGAACCGGTACCCATTCTGGCGGTAACGTGTAAAGTCACGGTCATTTAGCTTATTGGCTATTGCGATGGGCAAGTTACCGCGGAGCTGGCGAGCTCGGAATCCGGTCCGATAAGGCGCTCGGCGCGTCCCGGAGACAAAGGCGTCACTCATCGAGTAATCGTAGATATCGATGAATGAAGTACCAGGCGTTCTGTTCTCGGGGCACTCAGACTTAGTCATGAGGGTTGGCCTCTGTTGTCTTCGAAGGCTTGCCTCGGACGATCTCGATTCTGTGCCAAAGATGGCGGATCAACGCTGAAGCGGAATCGAACCCACGGCGCACAGCGACTGCAGCGAGAATGGCGTAGCTCCTAAGGTTCAGAGTCCGCTCTCTGTTTGCTCTGCTTGAAACGTCTGCATCACTTGGCATGTAGCACCTGATTCTCAGAATGCTTCTCCATCACATTTCCCTGCGGAGCTGTGATGCTCTTGCTATGAATTCGGCGAACCTCCCATAGCAGCAGGGAGCGCAGGACTTGGGAAGGATTTGTGCAACGGATGTGCGCTAATTGTTGGAGATGCTCTCGCTCTTCAACAGTCAGACGGACACCGACCCGAGAAAGTCTTCGTTTGGTCGTAAGTTGTTGGGGGGGTGCGGCTTCATCGTTCGACATGGTCGAACATTAGCGGACTGAGGACTAGAAGGGGGTCATTCTTGTATGTAAATGGAAGTTTGCATACATTGGAGACGACCGGAACGTTTAGCGCGAAGTAGGGATTTTGAATGACGATCGGTAGGTAGCCAGGGAAGCAGGCAGAGCGCTTGCGGGGAAATGAGCCAGGAATGTCCGTTTCTCGTTTTCCGTCCACTTGCAACGATTCCACGGATAATGAGGCCCTTCAAGATTGTCCGGGTCGAGTTCCAACTCCTTCTTCCAACGACGGCTATAGTGCTGCTCAAGTGTGCGCGCTGAAAGTTCGACCAGACTTTCAGGGAAAGTGATCCGCCCAGAAGCTAGATCAGCCTTTCTTTTTGCTGCCACCATCCTAGCTGCTTGCTTCCTCGTGAGCTCAAACACGCACATAAGATTAAACATTGTGACGGCGGCTGCCATATGCACGCTCTTCCTGCTCATGAACCAGCTGTCCATCCGGCGGCCTCGGTTAAATCCAAGCAAATCATCTAATGATTCCGTTCCTCTGGCCTTCTGAAATTTCCCGAAAATCTTGGCGAGGGAATCTAGCACCCATGGTGGGGGAAGGAGTTTCGCCGCATGAGCTAGGCAGAACGCCTCTATTAACTCTAGCGGATTGCCGGAGTCGCGAAACCTTTGCTCGTGCACTTCAAGCAACATCGGAATAGGGATGATGCTGAGCAAGGCGGACACCTGAGGGGCTGGGCCATCGGGCCTTTTCCTGCTCTCGCCCGACTTCTTTTTGCGAGTGTCGCTTATTTGGTGTTCGAGACGTATAAGAACGCCACGTTTGTCATAGGTATTTTTTTGCATCTTAACTGTCCGACTCAGTTGTAATAAAAATTACGCCGCTCCCTGCTTGTTGCTTAGATTGCAACCCACTCGAAGGGCGTGAAGTTCCTCGCAGGCTTCATTCCAAGCCTTCCAGGTATGCTGGTCCAATGACCGTGTGAACTCTGTAAGCGTGGCATCGAGGCTCTTCAGGGAGTTCTTCTGTAAGTAGGGCACAGCAGCGCACCCACTTCCTTTTGCTCCTGCGGATAGACTGGTCTTAACATCTTCATAAAGGGCCTTTACGATCTGCTCTCCGTGGCTTTTTAGTTCTGCTATCTTGGATGGTTCTGCTTGGCGATCCATGAGCTGGGATTTCTTCTCGGCTATCTCAACGATGATCCTGGCGGTTTCAACGTTGTTCCGGTCAATTTCAGTTGCTCCGGGCTTCAAGGCCGCTGTCTGGAAATCTTGGAGGAGGCGAAATGCCTCTTCCTGAAGTGAGTCTGCACTCCAAGCTGCACGTGAGTTGCTGGCCATCCCTTCATTATTCGTTTCCATCATGTCTCCCTTTCGATAAGTTGCAGATCAGATGTTCTCCTATGCCACAGGCTTGTTGACCGTGACGCTCACAGCCCGACTTCCAGCAGGTGATGCGCTGAGGAGCTTTTCAATAGAACCTATTTCCGATCATCTAGTTTAGGCCCTCCTACCTTCGGAGCCTGCCGGCTGGTCTTGGTGTCGACGCGTGTAACACCGCCGCGCCAAACCTCCAGGACGATCTGCCCCGTGAATTCAGCCGGCAGGCTTTCAATCTCCGTCCCAACCCAGTGCGGCAGTTTCAAGATTGCCCCCAAATCCATTTCTAATAGGCCGTGAGAAAAGAAACGGTATTCTGACACTGAAAGAAAATCAACCCTGCACGGCTTGAAGGTGTCGATGAACGCCCTTCTCTTCACACCGCGTCTTCACTATGCGCACGAGAAAGGCTGTTGGATAGTACGGTTTCTTTTCTCGAATCTCGTGCTCTGCGTCCGCTCTGGTTTCGTGCATGCCCCCCATCGGCTCTCATCCATACTCAGGGGTCGAATAACAGACTTCGTAGAAGACTTCGCATTGAGCCATTACACACCATCCTTTCAGGTAAGCTTGGGTTGTGGCGTACAGACAGATGTCACCCTGCGCCGACGTGGGGCAGTGGGCAAGGAGGTCTTTCGACCGACCTGGTTTAACGCCGGCTGCAGTGTCTTGATCCAAGACAACTCAACCTCAAGAAGTCGATCGGCTGGCACCGGCAGAAATAACACGCGATCCCAGCATTTCCCGTCGTCCCGATGCTGTCCCAACCGACTCAACAAGTTCCGAGTCTGCCCGACATAGGTAATTTCTCGTTCCCGTACGAGAAAATAGACGCAGGGCGGGCATTCGATGGGCGGAATTTCACACAGGCGTCCTTCCACTTCCGCAAGGGCACGCGGAATCGTCGTCGGCGCCGGAGGCTGCTGCATCACCGGTCGCAGATTGATCGGTAAGGGTTCCCCTGGGCAGATCGTCGTGAGATAGCGCCGAATATACGTTTTGAGCCCAGACACATTGAACAATGTGTGGGCCCCCGTCGATACGGAAATGTGGGACTACCTGCACCTCGGCCAACTCGCGCAGCCGGTCCGCACTTATCCGGACCAGAGCCGCCACTTCTTCAGCCGTCTTCAAGCTGCCGAGCGTCGGCGCTTCAATCGCCCCCCGTACCTGGCAGAGGGCTGGCCTGTCGAGTCCGTTCACAGCGTCCTTACCTCCTGGTCGATTTGGTTAGCGTCATAGGATGGCGGTCGCTTTATTCCGCGGGATGCAGGAGTTGCCGAAACCTCATCAGTGTGGCCTCGGTATGCCGAACATAGAGCGCGAGATTCACACCGATGTAGCTATCCTCCGCTGGGTCCCCGTCAGAATTCCGATCGATCACGTCTTAGACCGTCACCAACGCCAGCTCTAGGTCATTCGCAATGTGCTCGAAGGTCTGCAGTTCCTCTCCCTTGAGCAAGTCTTTCGATAAAATCGGATAATCCATAGCTCACCGTCCTTTCTTGGCGACGAGTGGATGCTCGATCAGTGGACCCCAATTGACCCGCTCAAACTCCCCACGATTCGCATACTGTCCGCAGACATCGTCAACCTCCGTCCAGAAGTCACACAGCTTGTCATGGGCCGCATCGAGAAACAGGACAGCTTTCCGCTTCGATGAGAAGGGGCCAAACAGGCGAGGGAATACTCCGGTAATCGTGAAACGGAGATACCATTTTGTTCCGCCCCGTGACGTCTTCTTAGCAACGAACCAATCAGCCTCTGGCCGCCGCTCCAAAAATGCAATCCGTTCGCGCTTTCTAGTTGTGGGATTCGAATTCTCTGCCTTCACGATCACCAGTGCTTTTGCCATGACTTACCGTCCTTTCTTAATCGTTGTGCAGACCTGCACCTCGTGGGTTTGGGCGGCCAGGCTCTCTATATGCTCGACGCCGGCACGAATGCTTTTGAGCCCATCGGCGATCACTCCGAGGGTTCGAGTAAAGTCCGTTGGATCGATCGTGCTCTTCCCCTCCATAAGCCCAAGAGGCTGAAGAACTGAGCACAGCCCCTCCAAGTTGTTCAGTTGGGTCACAAGACTTCCGGAAGTGTCTTCGATCGATTGCGCCACATCTGGCAACATCGGCAGAGTCGTAGCCATGTGCCATCCCTCTCTTTCTAGGCTTATCGCCTGTCCTGAGCCTGAAAATGTTTTTCCAAGAGATGCCTGATCAACCCGCTCGCCGTCGTCCCCTCCTTTCGCAACGCATCGAGCTTCGCCTTAATTACCTGCGGGACCTGAATCAACAGTTTCACCATCGCCACCAGCCACCTCCCGTTCGTCATTCTGTGACAATATAGCGAATGATATAGCTAGATAGCAAGTTATCAAATTGACAGCGTAACCGGTTTTCCGTATGGTTCCGATTCATGAAGAGCAAAAAAGGAGAACCAACCAGAAAACTCTTTGGTTTACGCCTGGATAAGGCGCTGATGGCGGAAATCCAGCACGCTTCGATCGACGAAGACCGCTATGTCAATGAACTGATAGAGGAAGCCTTGCGAGATTTGCTGAAGAAGAATCGGGAGAAACGGAAGGAAGTTCGCTAGCCGGTCCCCCGGTGTGTTTACTGAACTGCTTCGGGAGCTTTCTGCCTTGATGCCTAGTGCGTGTTTCTGATGCCAACCGTAACGTGCCCCTCGGCGGAATCGACTTTCTCAATATCTTGTCTTGGCACGCCAACTCTACTGTAGAACGTCTGATTCACAAGAACATGGCCGAGGTCATAGGACCGTAACCCCTTGAATCGTATCTGATGTGATTCGCTGCTTACCGCGCCACCACCCTTCAAGAGAACCCGAACAGTCACGCTGACGCTATCCAGAATGTCTTCAATCTGCTCCTCGTCTTCCGAAGGTATGTCGCCGCCATGCGCCTTCTTGAGGTCTTTGACTAGTTCCCTTAATCGGTCCGTAATGACCACCGTAACAGGGAACGAAAGCGTGACCATGTCAGGGGTTTCAAGCTCGGCGATGACGTCTGGTGATCCGATTTCAACGCCGAATCCATCACTCCGCAAGGAATCTAAGACATGCTTCAGCGAGTGATGTTGAATCTCGCGATGTTGGCGCGCTGTCTCTTTCCGCTTATATTGGTCGGCTAGAGCCTTATTGGCCTGGCTCAGCAGATCGTCGCCGGATAAGATCCGCTTGAATAGAGAGGCCTCTACCGAACGCACTTGCCTAAACTGCTTCTCGACATCTCTGATTTTCTCAATTGCGTTTTCCCGAGCTGCATCACTCTTCGATTGCCTCATCTCCCGCTGAAGGAGGAGGAGCGCCTCCTCAATCTTTTGGTACTTCTCTAGCACCTCTCGATTCTCCACGGCCGCACTGCTTCCCTTGATTCGGTGCGCAAGCTCATCGATTCTGTCTATTGAAACAATAGCGCGGATCTTTGTGATGAAACGCTCGCCTCCGTCCTTTAGCAGCGTCCGGGTTTTCTCCAGCACATCGGTCTGCAGCACGCCGCCCGCGACGGTCCGTATCTCATCAATGGAGATATCCATGCCCTTGGTTTGAGTGTAACTCTGCACATAGGTTCCCGCCTGTTCGAGGGCCGACTGCTTTGCCTTCTGCAGTGCCATGGCCTCCCCAAAGCTTGGCGTTTCACCGTCGCCCATGACATAGACCCCCTCGGCAACGATCACCTTCGGTTCGGCTTGAACGAGTGATGATATCAGGCAGCACGCCAAGGCGGTCACCAGGGAAATTCCCACGCGAGCCATCATTCGTCCTCCTAGAATGAAGCAATTGGAAAAGCAAGGCTACCGCAGCTCAGGATAAATTCCAAGGTGATGGCTCTAGAACCTTTGAGAGACAGGAACATTCGCAGGACTGGAACGCGAGAATCGCAATCGTTTGAGTGATCAAGTCCGGAGGGATAGAGAAATCAATCGGCTCACTGGCAATATGGAGATGCTCCATTTCGGCCTCTCAAGATCCTTGTCTACTGCCGTCGATTGCTACCGCTCTGCTACCGGAACAGGCCAAGCTATCCCGATCCATCAAGATGATAGATCTTCCGTTTCATCGGTTTTTCCTTCTGTTAGCTCTTTGTAGGTCTGGTCAGATTGGGCAGAGTCGAGTTTGTAAACCGCAGGTTGGAGGTTCAATTCCTCTCGCCAGCTCCAGAAAATCCGCTGACGATTCAACCTCTTTGCAGCTTACAGAACTACTGCTTTCCCCTTCCACTTTCGCATGTGTAATCAAACACAGGCAACTTTAGGGCTTTACCGTTAATGGAAGGCTGAAGCTGAATGTGCTTCCCTTTCCCATTTCAGACACCACCCAAATACGTCCCCCATGGGCCTCCACGATCCACTTGGCGATAAACAGTCCCAGACCCAGGCCACGGCGGTCGTTCCTTTTAAGCTGCGAGAACCTTTCAAAAATCTGTTCCTTCTCGGCTTCAGGAATCCCAGGCCCATTATCAGTTACTGAAATTACCACTTGAGTATCCTGTTTCTGCGCAGACAGCTCGATGGTGCCTCCATTGGGCGTAAACTTCAGTGAATTGCCGATCAAGTTGGACAACACCTGATGAATTCTGCCGTGATCCAAATCGGCGAATATCGGCTCAGGGGCTGTGTGAATGGTCATTGAAAATGACTTACTTGAAACGATCGGGGCAAATAGGCCTTTGCACTCTTGTAACAAAGCGCGAACGTCGACCTGTTCAGGCTTAAGTGTTAGCTTGGCGTGTGAGAATTGCTCCACATCAAGGAGATCGCTGATCATCCGGTCCATGCCCGCGGCGGCCTGCTCGATTAATGTAAGGTGTTCGAGCACACTGCCTGCCTCTACCGCGCCTTTAGAAAGGCCCCCCCGCATCAAACGAGCGCCGATCGCAATCGCGACGATGGAATTCTTCAAGTCGTGACTGACAATTGCGAGAAATTGATCCCGCGTAGTCAACTCTAAATCGCCGTGGAGCCGTTCCTCGAGCAGAGTGTTGTCCGTTTTCTTACGCTCCCGTTCAAGGAGAGCCTCGGCAATCACTTGTTTTTGTTTCCGTTCATCGGTCCGAGCACGATCTTCTGCTTCCCGTTCAAGAGCCTGAGATTTGTCCGACATTTCGCGCTCTTGAACTAAAAGTTTCTCGGTCAATTGTGAAGGTGGGATGCCGGTTACTTCACGCTGATGTTCTTTGCTGAGATCCACTTCGTCCCGTTGACTTTCGACAGCTTTATCAGTAGCCAGCCGAATGGAATCGACTTTCTCACTAGTCTTTTGTTCGACCATTGCAATACTTTGGTCGAGATATTCGTTAGTTTTGTCCCGCTCCTCCTCTAAGCTCTTGTCGGTGTTATCGCGCAGCTCTTCAGAGGATTCTTTTTTGTCAGTGTCCATAATGGTTAGACTCCGCTTTCGGATTGGAAAACTCCATCAGCATCCACCAGGCATCTGTGTTAACTATCCGCAGATTACCCGACCATTGTCCTATCACATTGCAAGCTTGCCAACAAATGCTAGAGGCCGGCCACGGTCAGTATGGTCCCGTAATCGATTCATTCCCAAATCTTCGCCCGGTCTCCATTGCGGGGGATAGTATCTGAGTTCATACATGACACCTCCGGTACTCGGCTACCTGAACAGGCTAACCCACCCCCTGCATCGGAGGATGGGCTTACCGAATAGTCAGTTTTCGTGGGATTAGCTCTTCGTGGGTCGGGTCAAATTGGGCGAGGTCGAGCTTGTAAACAACAGGTTGGAGGTTCAATTCCTCTCGCCGGCTCCAAAACATTGAACCTCCGACCTAGGGGTTTCGAAGGGGATGAGTCTCCTTCGTGGGGAGTGTGCGAGGGGGCTGGCCCCCTCTGCAGGAGCCGGAGAGGCAAGCTTCAGGGCCGACCCGGCGACGGTTGGATGGTTCAATTCCTCTCGCCGGCTCCACCTGTTCTACAGTGGTGCCGGCCGATCTGGATATCAGGCCACTCTCGTGTTCTATCGATCAGCTTCCATCAGAGTCGATTCATCTTCCAGCTCTTCGATATCAGCCTCGATCTTCCCCTTCGTCGTCGAGGGGTGCAATCCGTATTTCCGTAACATCTTGTAAAAGTCTGCCCGATACCGGCCGGCGAATTGGGCGGCGCGGGAGATATTCCCACCGGTCAGCTGGAGCACATTCTTCAGATATGTCCGCTCGAATTCTTCCTTCGCCTCTGTCAGAGGTTTCAGCGGCGTATCCGGAGACACTCCGACGGACGGCAGGAGATCCGGCGTAATCATATCCTGACGGGTCATCACCACGGCTTTCTCGATGGCATTTTCCAGCTCGCGCACATTCCCCGGCCAGGGATTCACCATCAAGCGATGCAACGCCGTCGGCGTAAAACCACGGACGTCTTTATTCGCCCGCTGGTTACTGATCTTGAGGAAATGCTGGGCAAGCAACGGAATATCATCGCGACGGTCGCGCAGCGGCGGAATGAAGAGCGGCACCACGGAAATACGGTAATACAAATCGTTGCGGAAGCTGCCGTTCTTGACCGCTTCGCCGAGATCTTTGTTCGTCGCGGCAATGATGCGCACATCGATCTTGGTCGAGAGTTCAGAGCCGACTTCGCGGACCTCCCGCTCTTGAACCGCACGCAGGAGCTTCACCTGCATCGAGAGAGGCATTTCCCCAATCTCATCCAGGAAAATCGTCCCGCCATTGGCGCTCTGAAAGAGTCCTTTTTTAGCACCATGCGCGCTGGTGAAGGCCCCGCGCACATGCCCGAAGAGTTCGCTCTCGAATAAAGTTTCAGGAATGGCTGCGCAGTTTAACGCGACAAAGGGCCCTTTGCTCCGGCGGCTGTTGGTGTGCGCCACCCGAGCCATTACTTCCTTCCCGGTGCCGGTTTCGCCGAACAACAGAATGGTGGCATCGGAATCCGCCACTTGGGCGATCTGCTGGAAGAGCCGCTGCATCGCCGGGCTGCGCGCGACGACGTTTTCAAGGCCGTAGAGCTCCTTGACCAACGACTTGAGCCGTTGAATTTCCTTGCTCATGCGCTGTTGCGACAAGGCCTTTTCGATCGTGGCTTTCAGCTCTTTGTCGTCGAACGGTTTCGTCAGATACCCGAACGCTCCGCGCTGCATCGCTTCTACGGCATTGGGAATGCTGCCGTGCGCGGTCAGGATAATCACCGGCAGCTGCGGATGAATCCGCAGCAGTTCCTCCGTCACATCCAGACCATCCTCCCCCCGCAGTCGCAAGTCCGTAATGGCCAGATCGAACATCTTCTTTTTCGCCTCCACCAGGGCATCGTGCCCGGTGGTGCAGGAGGTCACGGCAAATCCCTCTGCGGAGAGTCGCATCTTCAATAGATGCAGCAATCCTTCATCGTCATCAACTACTAANNATAGGCTCCTTACTGCGCAGGTGCGGGTTCCGGCACGGGAACAGGCGCACTCGCTGATGGCGGGCGAATCGGTCGAACCTTCTCTCGCATTTCTTGATCGATCCGCTTCAGCGCCTCCAATTGGCTTGAAAGTTCTTCGATCTTCTTATCTCGCTCCATGACTTGTTTCTGAAATGTTTGGACTGAGCCTTGCTCGGAAGCCGTTTTCGGACCGTCTTTGTCCTTCTTCGATGTCAGCGTCTCGATCTTTCGTTCCTGGTCGGCAATCTGCCGTTGTAGCGCTTCAATCGCTTGCGCATCGGCATCCTTCATCCCACGGAGTTGCTGCATAATCACTTCACGATCAAGCAAGTCCCGCACCAGGCGGTCTACTGCTTGATTCAAAGCGCTATTTGCATCGGCCATGGCGGGGGCNNTATTTTTCAGCAACTTCGCGGCTTTCGTACAATCCTAAGAGGCCACGGGTAAAAAAGGCATGATCGCACGAACTCGTTTCGTTGCATTTCTGGACTATAGCGTCCTGCTTCTTTGCAAGTGTCTGATAGAGCTTGGATTCTCCTGAATCAACATGGAAAAAAGGCTGATTCAGCGGCAATGGCGAAGCCCAACTCGCACATCCGCTTACTACTATAGAAAGGATCCACAATACGACACTCTTCATAGTCACCCTCAGCTTGTCCCGCCAGGTTTGGTCAACCGTAGGATAAACCGTACAGTCGTCCCCTTTCCAGCCTCACCTTCAATCCAGATCCGCCCACTATGGGCTTCCACAATTTTCTTTGCCAGCGCCAATCCAAGTCCACTCCCTGCGGAGGCATTCTTGGCCTTATTTCTTCCCTGATAAAACCGTTCAAAGATATGAGGAAGATCTTCCGAATCGATACCTGGTCCGGCATCGGAGACTGATATCTCTAAGACTCCCGCCTTGGGATCGGGAGCCATGTGCAACTTGACGATGCCTCCTTCGGGACTGAATTTCAAGGCGTTCGACAAGAGATTATCCAACACTTGTTCAATGCGCAATGCGTCGGCCTTCACCCACAACCGCTCTTTCGGGTGCTCCGTCAGGAGCTGAACGTGTTTGGAATCAGCCAGGAGCCTCACCTTATTGACTGAAATATCCGCTATCCTATTCAGATCGATCGGGACAATGCGATATTCCATCATCCCGGCTTCCATCTTGGAAAGATCGAGAATCGTCGAGATGAGGTGAATCAGCCGTCGACTACTGTCGGCCATAATCCGAAGCGTGGTCCGCTGCTCTTGAACGAGCGGTCCTGGAATTTCATCAAGGAGCAGATGCGTCCCTTCCTGAATTGAGGCCATCGGCGTGCGCAGTTCGTGTGATACGTGAGCGAGAAATTCCGACTTCATGTCGTCCAGCTCTTGGAGCTTCCCCCCCATCCAGTTCACNNTTGCCCGATCAGCTTGATATGTCCCTGCAACTGACGAAGCGGCCGTAGAATACTGTAACTGGCAATTCCCGCGAGGCCAAGCCCGAATACCAAGGCAACCAACACTAACTGCTCCGTGACGGCTTCCGCCCGCGCCGCGCTGGCGCGGGATTCGCTGACCCCCACACTCACGCGAGCTTCATGCACATCGATATAACTTTGAATCGTCGCGGACATCCGATCCATGATGGCATCTCGACGATTCTCGTATCCTACCTCATGGCCGCCGACCCGATCGCCGGGTTGCTCGAATTCATCATGAAAAAGGACCAGGCGCTCTTGGAGCAGCTGCCCGGCCTCTTGCAGCAGTGTGATCGCATGAGGAGCAATTTCTTGATCACGGAGATGCTGAAGGTTCCGCTGAAATTCTTCAACCTCTTCATTAAAATTCGTCAGGAACGTCCCATCTTTCGTCGCAAGGTATTTTTTTTCGCTGTTGAGTTGCGCAAACAACGATTCCTGTAATCGCTTGGCTGCCTCCACTGCNNCGCTCAATTACCGAGTGTAGGTAAAACCATACACTACTTCACTCTCTGTCACAACCGTTGCGTTGCTGTTTCCTGTGAATTCCAGAATATTTTATGAAGTTTCAAGCTCCCGAACCGTCCCAACCATGGAATCGGCGGGAGTTCCGCGCCGGCAATCGCAATCCGACCAGCTATCGACCGTCATCAAATCGACGGGCGAACTCGCGCTGGCGGTGAGATGAGCCATGGAGCAATGCAAAGAGATGGCCGCGGAACAGGAGGATGCTCATGGCCACAGGAGGAGTGAGAAGAATCGCCAAAATCCAGTAGGCGTCGGACGGGAGCCCCAGATAGCTAAACCACCCGCCGAGCACGGTGAACGGCAGAATCAAGAGTTGGAAAAAATCGAGTCCGGCTCCTCGACCAAGACGACTGGACAACCGGACAAACTGTTCAAGCCCGGACGGCGATATCACCACTGGAAGTATCAAGAGTCCAAACGGCAAAAACCATTCGATCCAATTTTCCAGTACAAACTCGTAGCAGGTCTTCAGCACGTCCAGCGGAGAATCCTGCCGCACCTGGTAAATAACCTCGGGCGCCGGATTCAGCAGAATAAACAGCAAAAGAAGCGCCGCCGATGAGAGAAATTGGCCATAGGGATTGGCTTGAGTCCCCATATCGAGCGCCATGATGGGGAGCCACAAGACAAATCCCACTCCGATGACTTCCCAAAAGTAGCAGCCGAGGCTCTCCTGGATGTCCTGCAGTTGAAGAGAGCGGGCGCCGCCAAGCGAGCGCTCGATCAACGAGAGTGTCGCTCCCACCAGCAGCGCATTGAGGGCCCCGAGCAGAAAGCCGCCGGCGAGCCCCAATAAGCCGGCCACCTGCGATACTCCGACAAACAGCAGTGCAAATCCCACCAATGCGAGCATGGCGATCCAGCCATGACGGAGCGAACGCCCCGTAGACCGAATCGCTTGCCGATAAAGTTCAATCAGTGAGGAAACGTGGCTGGGCATCTCTAACTATTACCGCCTCATCCTACTTCTACCTTGCGGACAGACTGGCCTTGCCGGCCGCATCGACTATTCGATGAACACACGACTGCACGGGGTTGCACCATAATCCGGAACGGTTGGTTGGTCAAGAACGGACCGGAGAGGAGAGAATCTCCCCTCTCATGGCTTGACACGTGCTGACCGATGATTATTAGAGTTTCATCAGCAACTCGCGCACCTGTCGAGGAGGGATTCCCGTGGATATGAACACAATGACCATGAAACTCCAGGAAGCTCTGCAAACGGCTTCATCCCATGCCATGCGCCGTAGTCACCAGGGTATCGACGTAGAGCACCTGTTGCTCGCGCTCCTTGATCAGGAAGGCGGAACCACGTCCACATTACTGGAACAGGCCGGGGTGGCGCTCTCCGCCGTTCGTCAGGTCACCGATCAGGCGCTCGGTAAATTGCCTCAGGTACAGGGTGCGAGCGGTGGGCCGGGACAGGTGCATGTCACCAATCGTCTGAGCCAGGTGCTCAGCAAAGCCGAAGATGAAAA
>CXWL01001047.1_pt2 | contig 28893 bp, 23 predicted proteins | sample 590931 | NCBI WGS metagenome assembly CXWL01 (sample SAMEA3498368, study PRJEB10139) | groundwater metagenome | biome: water well; material: biofilm material | place: Germany | collected 2015-04-27 | reverse complement strand
CTTCGCATGGATCGTGATTAACGTGTCGATGGCCAATCTGTAGAGCGCCTGCATATCGGCGGGTGTGCCCATCAGGCAGGCCTCGGCCAGCGTGAGATCACCGAAATCTTCCAAATAGAGCAAGCCCGCGGCCTGGTCGAAGTAGTGCAGGGTTGGGACGGCGACCTGTGCCTGCTGCAAGTGGCGAAGTACATTGATAAACGGCAATTCGGTCATGGGCGCTGCGGTGCCGCTGACGGCTTCTTCTGACGCTTTAAACGACTCAGCGGCCGCCAATTGCATCAGGATCAGCGAGTGAGGCGGTCCGCCGGTGAGATGAATTCGGTAATACCGCCGATTGGAGGCATCGCCCGGCAGAGGGGTCAGGGAGGCCAATGACACAGACCACGAAAGATGGGTTGAGAGCGTACGAGCAAGAACCGAGACAGCTGGGGGTGAAGGAACGGCAATAGTCATGAAGGGCGTATTATAACTGGGCTCGATTTCCTTGTCACGGCTTCAGACCCGGGGTAAGCTCGACATAGTGCCAGGCGACTTTTTCTGAGGTGATTGTGAATCCATCAACCCAGAGTCCTCCTCTCGTGGCCCCTGTGTCCTCCTCGAATCCCTTTGCACAGGATCGCGTTGATTCAGTCTGGACCGAAACCGGTCAGGATCTTCCCCATATCAATAAGACTGCCTTTCAACAGTGCCTGCGCGCCGTTGCGCTTGTGCGCCAGACGGGGCAATCTCGTGGAGTGGTGCTGACAGGACCGGCGGGGTCCGGCAAAACTCATCTTTTGCGACGGCTTCGGTTAGCCTTCCAGCAAGATCCGCAGATGTGGTGTGTGGCAGTCCCCCCACTCACGGAACCTGATCGATTTTGGCGGACGTTGCGAGATCGGTGCCTCGGGGACCTGTGTTTCCGGACCTCGGGCGACCTCACGGTGATGGGGACGGATGCCCAGTCGTCCACGCCATCCTTGACGCAATTGCAAATGGTGTTGGCCGGCCATGTGGCGGATATGCCATCGGCTTCCATGGAGGATGTCCAGCGGTGGTGGGCATCTCAGACCCCTTCAAGCGGCGGCGGAGAGGCCTTCGCTCTCAGGTATTTGGATGTGCTGGAGCGTGTGAGCACGGATGGAGATCTGGATCCTCACATGATCCGGGCCTTGTGGTATGTCGGGACTGGCTGGCATGCCTCAGAAGGACGAGCCTTTCTCACCGGCCATGCGTTGCAGGAAGAGATCAGTTCGGTGTTGGGTCTGGAGCCTCGGTCCGATTCGGAAGAGTGGGCGCTCCACGTGCTGTCGAATCTATTCACTCTGGCTGGGCCCATGGTCACCATCGTGTTGATGTGCGACCACTGGGGCCTAGTCGAACAATCTGACGAACAACCCTTGTGTTCGATTGCGGCCATGGGGCGGTCGACCGATCTGATGACGCGCTGTCCCAACCTCTGTAGCCTGTGGACCGGGGAAACAAGTTTCCTCAAACACGTACAAGAGGGTCTGACATCCGCGCAGTATGATCGTGTCGCCCAGGATCAGATCATGACAGATCCGTTGACGCTCGAAGGGGCGCGGCAGATCGCTGTCCAACGCCTCAAGGCCTCGTCTGGGGAGAGGACCCTTCAGGGTACTCCCGATTGGGATACAGAACTGTGGCCGTTCACCCAGGCTGAGTTAGTGGACTGGGCGACTGACGGGCAGTCCATTCGGGGATTCCTGCGCGCGTGTCGAGCCCAGTTTGATGTGCGAGTGGGGAGTTCTGAGTTGGACTCAGCGGCATCGGTACCGGCAGCCACTGAGGCCGACATCCATGCACGGCTTCAGGGTCACCTGCACACGGTGTTGCGCGTCTTGGAAGAGTTATGGACCGCGTCGCAGGACCGTCGCCTCACGGTAGATCAGGAGGTCATGTCGCCGGAGGACTTGAGGCATCTCCTTCAGGCACGGCTTCCGGCACTGTTCGAGTCTCAACCGCGCCCACTCCTTCCGCTTGCAGAGGAAGAGAGAGGTTCGCCTAACCTCTCCCTCACCATGAAGACGGTTCAGCACGGTGAATCTGAGCGTCCTGCTGAGAACCCTTTGGCCTCTATTCCCTCGGGGGGACCGGTGTCGGCACTCCTGGATCCGGCACAGACACTGGCCGACCGCCTGGTTGAGGTGTTCGAATCTGCGGGGGCGTCGTTGGAATTGATGAAAAGACCAGTGTTGGGGCCAACCTGGTATCGTTTCACGGCTCGTCCCACGAAGGGCACGCGGACGACCAAGATTTTGCAGACGGCGCTGACGGTGTGGCCGAAGTTGGGTTTGGCGCAGCCTCCGCTGATCACCTTAGATGAGGGGCGTTTGCTCATCGACGTCGAGCGGCCGGATCCGGACACCATCATCTGGGAGACCATCCCTTCGACGTTACCAGGGGAGCCTGCAGGCTCTTCTGTGCGCGTGCCGATCGGCGCGACGGTGGAGGGGCGCTGGGTCGTGGCCAACTTTGCAAATCCCGATCATGCCCACATGATCGTGGCCGGGATGACAGGGAGCGGGAAGACCAACTGGTTGCGAGTGGCAGCCGCGAGTCTGGCGTCGAGCTTCACACCGGAACAGGTGCAATTCGTCTTGGTCGATCCCACAGGCACGGCCTTTTCCAGCCTGACCGGGTCCCCCTTTGTTAAGCCAGGGGCAATGTGTAAGACGACCGAGGAGCTGTTTTCCGTTCTGGGCGAGTTGGCTCAGGAGATTGATCGCCGGCAGGGACAATTGACCCAGTCTGGTGTGAGCGACTACCAACACTATCTGGCTCAGGGGGCTGATGATCTGCCGCGGCTGGTCTGTCTGTGTGACGAATATGCCGATGTGGTGTTGCTCGATAGCAAAGTGGGCCGTGACATTGAGCGGCGGGTGGTGAAGATTGCGGCCAATGGATGGCAGACAGGCGTGCATCTCGTGTTGGCCACCCAGCGTCCGAGCAAAGAGCTGTTTGGCGCGTTACGTGGACAGATCCCGTCTCGTCTCGCCTTTAAGGTGGTGGCGCCTCAAGATTCCCGTGTCATTGTGGACGAACCAGGAGCCGAGCTGCTTCTTGGACCTGGCGACTTGCTGTTTAAAGACCGAGGGCGCCCAGTCAGGGCCCAGGCTCCTCTCGTGACCGAACAGACGCTTCGGACGGTCGCACAATCCTGCTAGAATTCTTTAGTGGGTCGACTATTCAGCATCCAACATCAGACGTCGAGCACGTGATCGTGCGATGTGCAAGGTCCCTGCTTGCACACATGGCCAGATGTAAGAAGGGGGGAAAATACTGATTATGGAATATGTGCATCTCGGGCGCTCAGGGTTAAAAGTGAGTCGTCTCTGGTTGGGGACAATGAATTTTGGTGTGCACACGACGGAGCCGGATAGTTTCCGGATCATGGATCGGGCGCTTGAGCTGGGTGTGACTTGTTTCGATACGGCCGATGTGTACGGGTGGAAACTTGGCGAAGGGGTGACCGAACAACTGATCGGTCGCTGGTTGGCCCAAGGGGGCGGGCGGCGAGAGCAGGTGATCCTCGGCACGAAAGTTTTTGGACGGATGGGGGAACGGCCGAACCAGTCTCGGCTGTCGGCCTTGCACATTCGCCGCGCCTGCGAGGACAGTCTGCGCCGTCTTCGGACGGACTACCTCGACCTGTATCAGATGCATCACATCGATCGCCATGCACCCTGGGACGAAGTGTGGCAAGCCATGGAGCAACTCTGCCGCGAGGGCAAGGTCCTCTATGTGGGAAGCAGTAACTTCGCCGGGTGGCATATTGCCCAAGCCCAAGAAGCCGCGAAAACTCGGCATTTTCTCGGTCTCGTGTCCGAACAAAGTGTGTATAGCTTGTTGGAGCGCACGATTGAGTTAGAAGTGATTCCCGCCTGCGAGGCCTATGGGGTGGGAGTGATTCCTTGGAGCCCACTCGGTCGCGGTCTTCTTGCAGGAGCCTTAAGAGAGGCGACGAGTGGGCGCCGAGCAGAAGAAGAGGTGCAAAAGGAGCGGGATCGACACCGACTAAAGATTGAGCGCTATGAAACCTGGTGTGGAGCGCTCGGCGAGGCGCCGGCCGATGTGGCCCTCGCGTGGCTGCTGCATCAACCGGCCGTGACAGCTCCGGTCGTCGGACCTCGCACCGTGGAGCAATTAGACGGAACCATGCGAGCACTGTCGCTGAAGTTGTCCGTCGCGCAGCTTGCACAACTGAACGAAATTTTTCCTGGACCGGGAGGACCGGCACCCGAAGCCTATGCCTGGTGAGGCAGGATGCTGAAACAGTCCGCCAGCGGCGTTCTCGCGGCGCTCGAAGGGCTCCGCGTACCTCCGGTACGCATCGCCTTCTCGCTTGCTGCGGCCTTGCTGGACGGCCCGTTTGAGCATCCTGCGTGACACCTTCTTACACGCCTCGGACAGGGGGGTTCTTGAGGCTCTGGTGTGCCAGCACGGTTCTTTACTGTCTGTTAGATTAGAGCCGTGAGGGGGGATGTGCGCGTGGCTTGGGAGAGGTTTGAGTCCTCCACGTCCAGGCATGGAGCAGTCGCCAGGTCCATACGCCAAGACAGGATCCAACGGTATCGGCGACAAGATCCCAGAGATCAGATTCCCGGAAGGGGACAAAGGCCTGATGTAGTTCGTCGGACGCACCATACGCAACGGCAATGCCGATGGCGAACCAATGGGCCCGACGGTGGAGCGCAGGGGGCTGACCGCGTAAGAGGCCTCGATAGACGAACAGGCTTAACAGCGCATACTCGCCCGCATGAAGCACTTTGTCGCTGAGGGTCCAGATCCAAGGGGGGAGTTCCTCTCCGGGGTGCGAGAGTGAGGACAGGAAAAAGATCAGCGCCATGTAGGCGAAGACCGGCGTCCAATATCCCCAATCATGAATCCAGTGACGGGTCGTGTCGGAAGAAGCGATTCCGTTTTTCGCGTTGCGTGCCTGAAAAACCTGTGACATACTGCCCCTACTACTCCAATACACCCCAATGAAATCTGTACACGTTTGTTTTCTTTGGCATATGCACCAACCGTATTACACGGATCCGGTGCTCAAGACCGCAAGCATGCCGTGGGTTCGACTGCATGCGACCAAAGCCTATTTCGACATGGCGTGGGTCTTGGAGCATGGCGCTCCGGCCGCCGCCACCTTTAACTTCACGCCTTCCCTGCTCCTGCAAATTCAAGAATTATTGAACGGCACGGTGCGCGATCTGTTTTTGGATCATGCCCAGCGGCCAGCAGCCGAGTTGAGTCTGAATGAACGTGCGTTTCTGATCAGGCATTTTTTTTCAGCCAACTGGGCGACCATGGTGCGCCCGCACCGGCGGTACCATGAGCTGCTCGTGAAACGGGGGACCGAGGTCCACGGGCAAGATCTTCCGAGCCTGGCGCGCCAGTTTACCACACAAGATTTTCTGGATCTCCAAGTGTGGCACAATTTAGCGTGGTTCGGGTTTGGCGCGGTTGCTCAATATCCTCGGTTGCGTGAATTTCGTGCCAAGGATCGGGGGTTTTCTGAAGAGGAGAAACAGGAGGTGCTGGCGATTCAGCTCCAGGTCGTCGCGGAAGTGTTGCCCGCCTATCGCCGGTTGGCCGACCGGGGACAGATTGAGCTGACGACCAGTCCCTTCTATCATCCCATTTTGCCGTTGGTGATCGATTCGGATGTCTCGCGTCGGGCAAGACCCGATCTTCCCCTTCCGCCACGATTTCAGGCGCCAGAAGATGCGGCACGACACATTCAGAAGGCGATGCAGTTGCATCAGGAGGTGTTCGGACACGCTCCAACGGGGATGTGGCCGTCGGAAGGCTCGGTGAGCCCAGAGTTGATCCCTCTGGTCCAGCGCGCCGGAGTGCAATGGATGGCGACGGATGAAGGAGTCTTGGCTCGATCGCTCGGCGCGTCCTGGCATCGGCAGACGATGCTCTATCAACCCTATCGAGTTGGGGAGCCGGGGCAAGAGATTTCCATGGTGTTTCGAGATCGTGAATTGTCGGATGCGATTGGGTTTGTCTATCACAAGACCACCACAGATTCAGCCGTGGACGATTTCTTCCGTCGGATTCATGCTATTGCGCATGAGACCCCAGGCAGTCAGATGCTCCTCCCGATCATTCTTGACGGAGAGAATGCGTGGGAACACTATTTTGATGGGGGTGAGGGGTTGCTCCGAGGCATCTATCGTGGGCTGTCTCAGGAGACCACTGGTGAACGCGGAACCCCATTCATTCGCACAGAACGTATGGCCGCGTCTATCGCCTCGGCTTCTACATCCCCGCACCTCTCGACACTGCATAGCGGGTCGTGGATCAACCAAGACTTCAAGATTTGGATCGGCCATGCGGAAGATAATCGTGGGTGGGAGCTGTTGCGACATACGCGGGATCGTCTCCTGGAAATTTCGGACCGTTTGTCGCCTGAGCAGCGCAACGGGGCGTGGGAGGAGTTATATGCCGCGGAGGGGAGCGATTGGTTTTGGTGGTATGGCGATGACTTCGAGAGCGATTACCGCGATGAATTCGACCGGCTGTTTCGGACACATTTGCGCAATGTCTTTCTCCGTGCTGGATTAGTCCCGCCGGAGGTGTTGGATCAGCCCATCGTGGGACAACGCGAGCAGAAGGCCGTCCGTCATCCCGTCAATCTGATCTCGCCTGTGCTGGACGGTCGCGTGACCGATTTTTTTGAATGGCGCGGGGCGGGATCGATCGACCCTGCCCCGCCCTTCGGCGCGATGTGGATGGCGCAGGAATGGTTTACCACGATTACGTTCGGCTATGACCTCGACACCCTCTATCTCCGATTGGATCCAGGAAAAAATTTGCTGGAATCCGAGACCGCGCTCACGATAGAAGTGCATGCGCATGTCGAAGCACGCGCGTACAAGCTGACCTTCTCGGGAACCGAGCCAGTAGTTGGGGAGTATGTGTGCTGGCACGCGAGTGCCGCGGAAGACGTCTTTACGAACACGGGCTTGGCATCCACCATTTGCCGCGATGCCGTCATCGAAATGGGCATTCCGTTCGCGAGGCTTGAAGCCAAACCGGGGCAGGAGATACGTGTAGCGATTGTGGTGACCAAAGAGGGGATGGAATTGGAGCGCATTCCGCGCCACGCTCCGTTGGTCATTCAAGTGCCGGATGCGACATTCGAAGCCTCCATGTGGAGAGTCTGACGAAGGGTAGGCAGGAAAATAGCGGGGGGCTGGAGGGTCGCTCCTGTCACGCCCTGTAGTCAGTCCTAGGGTGGATGTCGCGCTCGATGCGGCGATGTGACCGTGCAACTGAGAACTAAGGGAGTACACGATATTATGCCGGAACTGCGTCGCGATCCAATTGTCGGACGATGGGTGATCATTTCCACTGAACGAGGTGGACGGCCGAACGATGTCTTCGCTGGTGACCGTCGAGGCAATAGCCAGAGGCCGATCTCGACGGCGCTGTGTCCATTTTGTCCGGGACAAGAGCGGCTGACACCCAAGGAAGTGTTGGCCTATCGGCCGCCGGAAAGCCAACCGAACCTGCCGGGCTGGTCCGTGCGCGTGATCCCGAACAAATTTCCAGCGTTGCAGGTCGAAGGCGACCTTGGGCGTGAAGGGGTGGGGCTGTATGACCGCATGAACGGCCTCGGCGCGCATGAGGTGATTATTGAGACGCCGAATCATAGCCAGACGCTGGGAGATCTCCAGGCCAAACATATTGAAGACGTCCTCTGGGCCTATCGAGACCGCATCGTCGATCTAAAACGGGATCTTCGTTTCCGATACATTCTGGTGTTCAAAAACCATGGCATGTCGGCGGGGGCCACGTTGGACCACTCGCATTCGCAACTGATCGCCTTGCCGATCGTTCCGATAACCGTGCTGGCGGAACTCGACGGCTGCCGGGCGCATTTTGAGCAGAAGGAGCGATGTATCTATTGCGACATCATCCGTCAGGATCTGACGGAAGGCCATCGGGTGGTCGCAGAAAATCCTGAATTTGTGGTAGTGACCCCTTTTGCCCCGCGTTTTCCTTTCGAAATGTGGATCTTGCCAAAACGCCATGCGGCCCGTTTCGAAGAAAGCCAGAAAGCGCAATACGAGCTACTGGCGCCCATTCTCTCCGAAGCCTTACGACGGATGGATCGGGTGCTCAACAAGCCATCCTATAACTTTATCTTGCATACGCTGCCGTTGCAGGAAAAGAACGAGGATGCCTACCACTGGCATTTCGAGATCATTCCGAAGCTCACCAATGTGGCTGGCTTTGAATGGGGGACGGGCTTTTACATTAATCCGGTGGCGCCGGAAGAGTCAGCGAAGGTTCTCCGGGACGTGTCGCTTTAATTCTCTCATGGTCGCGCTTGCGTGCCTTGAGAGCCGCGGCTTATGATCACGCTATGAACGTACAACTTAGCCACCCTACCCGAGAGGTCGAGATTAAAGGTCCCAAGAAGGGGCGCGAGTTGCTCCGGGACCTCAATCTTATTCCTGAAGCACATTTGATTATCCGTGGCGATGAGCTCGTGACCGAAGATGAGATCCTGGCCGATACCGATCGTGTCGAGATTCGACCAGTAATCTCCGGCGGTTAACCACGGGGCAGGAACCAGCGGTTAGGAGAAAGATAACGCCTGCGAGGACTCGATCTCAGCAGGGAGGGTGGTGTCGTCTACTCCCTCACCGTTTAAGTTGGATGGGTGTGAAGCATGAAATGTACCAAATGCCGGATCAAGGCCGTCATCGGTCTTCCTCGCCACAATGCGGGTTTCTGTAAACCGCATTTCAGCGAATTCGTCCACGATCAAGTGGCGAAAGCCATTAAGTCCCAAAAGATGTTCTCCCCAGAAGACCGGATTCTTGTCGCGGTCTCGGGCGGCAAGGACAGCCTGGCGCTGTGGGACATTCTGCTCAAACTCGGCTATAAGGCTGATGCCCTGTATGTGGATTTAGGGATTGGTGAATATTCCGCTCGATCCCGTGAGAAGGCTCGGCATTTTGCTGAGACCATCGCTGCTCCGCATGGTGCCACCATTCTCATGCATACGGTGCAAGAAGCGGAAGGCTCAGGGATCCGCGAACTGGCGATGCTGATTAACCGGCCCACCTGCTCTGCCTGCGGGACCATCAAGCGATATCAGTTTAATCGCGCGGCCATTGCGAATAACTACGACGTGATGGCGACCGGCCACAATTTGGACGATGAAGCGGCCCGTTTGCTGGGCAATGTCTTGCATTGGCAGGAAGAATATTTGGACAAACAGGGGCCGACCCTGCCGGCGTCGATGGAGGGGTTTGCCAAGAAAGTGAAGCCGCTGTATCGGTTGACCGAGCGAGAAATTGCCGCCTATGCCGTGCTGAATCGTATCGATTACATCGTCGAGGAATGTCCGATGGCCAAGGGCTCCAAGATGTTGCTGTATAAGGACGTGTTGAATCGCATTGAAATGGAGTCACCCGGCTCCAAACAGTCCTTCTATTGGGGTTTTCTTGAGCGGCAAACCAAAGGGGTTCCAGCTGCCACCAGTATGACGGAAAAAGATCAAGCGATGCTGCACCCATGCAGCGCCTGTGGACAACCGACCACGGCGGAGGTGTGCTCGTACTGTAAGATGATGGTACGGGCCAAGACTGGCCTCGTTCGATAAGAGGTCTCGCTACCAGGGGGGGTGTGGCCTCATCCATTCCGCTTCCCTTGAAAAGGCGGTGAAGAGTCTTATCTTGACAGCTAAGGATGTCGGGGGTAGGTACATTTATGAGTACAACGGTTCGAGATTATTACGAAATTCTGGGTGTGGCACGGTCGGCCAGCCAAGATGAGATAAAAAAAGCCTATCGCAAGCTGGCTCGTCAGGTTCATCCCGATCTCCATGCGGGGGCGAAGAAGTCCCAGATGGAGGAGAAATTCAAAGAGTTGACTGCGGCGTACGAGGTGGTGAGCGATCCCGAGACACGGAAGAAATATGACCAATTTGGCCCCAACTGGAAAGAGGGGGAAGCCCATCAGCGTGCGAGGGAGCAGGCGAGCGCGAGGAATCACGCGAGTTATGGGCCTAACGGGCAACCAGAATTTATCGTGGAAGACGGCGAGGACATCAGTGATGTGTTTTCGCGGTTCTTCAGCGGAGGGGGTCGTGGCGACCGATCGGGGACTGGTGCGGCCATGGGGGGAGCGGACGCGGAGGTCACCGTCCAAGTCACGATGCGGGAGGTCTTTCAAGGCGCGACGCGGCGGTTACAGATCTCCGAACCAGTGACCTGCGATACGTGTGGGGGGAAAGGTCGACAGACGATTAAGGCGTGCTCGCAGTGCGGAGGGAGTGGCTGGCGTCAGGAACCGAAGATCATCGAGGTCAAAATTCCTGCCGGTGTGCAGGATGGGACACGAGTGCGGGTGTCGGGAAAAGGGCATCTCGCCGGACGAGCTGGGCGACGGGGAGATCTGTATTTGCGGGTGAATGTCGCGTCCGATGCCGTCTTCCAGCGACAAGGGGACGATGTCCTCGTCAATGTGCCGGTGTGGCCCTGGGAGGCGGCACTGGGAGCAGAGGTCACGGCCCCGACGCTTGGAGAGGCAGTCAAAGTGAAAGTGCCGGCTGGGACGCAGACCGGGCACAAACTTCGATTAAAAGGTCGTGGATTACCAAACGGCGCTGGTGGCCATGGCGATTTGTTGCTGAGCGTGCAGATCGTGGTGCCGGCAGAGCTCAGCGATACGGAGCGTCGGCTCTACCAGCAGTTGTCGAAGGCTCCACAACCGGATCCTCGTGCAACCCTCTTGCGCGATGCGGCCAAGGTATAAGCCAGGCGCGGAGTTGAGAGCCCTGGCGTGAGGGCGAACGAGTGAGTCACGATCATGCAACCCCTGAGCTTAACCGAATACGCGCTGTTCGCCTTCGGGTCTTTATTCGCCATCGTTGATCCTATTGCGTCGGTGCCGGCATTTCTGGCGATGACCGCACGGGAGTCGGTTGCGGCCCGGTTGCAAACCGCTCGCATCGCCTGTGCCGTAGCGATTGGGCTTCTTGCGGGATTTGCCCTCGTCGGGCAGAGTCTTTTTCGGTTCCTCGGCGTCAGTGTCCCCGCGCTCCAAATGGCCGGGGGTCTTATCCTTTTGCTCGTGGCACTCGATATGCTCCGAGCTCAACGATCCACGGTTCAAGAAACCGCTGAAGAACGGGCGGCAGGCGTCAGCAAAGACGATGTCGCCGTCACGCCGTTAGCGATGCCCATGCTGGCCGGTCCTGGCGCCATCTCCACGGTCATTCTCCTCGAAGCGCAAGCCGTAGACTGGGTTCATCGCGGAATTCTGCTCGCCTGCCTCGCTGCGGTAGGTGTGGTGAGTTACCTGACTTTTGCCCTTGCCGGACGCGGCGCCCATTGGATTGGCCCGATTACCGAACGGATTATCACCCGTTTGATGGGGTTGATCCTGGCCGCCATTGCCATCCAATTCATGTTCAACGCCGTAAAGTCGGAGGGAGGGTTACTCGGGCGGTAACTCCCGGCAGCGAGGAAAACTTTTCTTGTGTGCCCAAGCGATTGCGGTAGAATGGACAGAGACTCTCATCGGCACTCATTATCTTATTTCGACAAGGAGGCATCTATGCAAGGGACGCAGACAGTAGCGGTGGCAGGTTGTGCGGTAGCCATGGCCTTGGTGTTGGGACTTGGTCCTGTGTGGGCCGACGAGCCCCAGGGCGCCAGTGCGCACAAGAGCAATTATGGCGGTGAGCAGGGTGAGGCCGGCGGACATGCCAAGGGCGGCCACGGCATGATGGGGATGCACAGTGGCACAGGGCATCTGCTTCGGCACTTGCTCAAGCATGCGGATGAAATTGGGCTCAGTGCAGACCAAGTGGCCAAGGTGAAGGACATTCAGCTCAGCTTGGACAAGTTCCGCATTAAGACGGAAGCGGACATCATGATTGCCGAGCGGGAGTTAAAGTCCCTGACTGAGGACGAGAAGTCGGATCTGTCGGCCATTAAAGCGAAGCTGGAGCAGGCTGGATCCTTGGAAGTGGATCTGCGGTTGACGGCGATCAAGCTCAAGCGCGAGGCCTTAGCGTTGTTGACTCCAGAACAGCGGGCCAAGGAAAAAGCCGAACATGAAAAGATGATGCAGCAGCACAAAGGAATGGGTAGCGGGCACGGAGCTGGGGCTGGTCATGGCGGCGCCGCGTCTGCCAGTCCTCATGGTGGGGCCACCCCACAGGCGGGCCAGACCAAGAAGGACGCCAAGTAAGTACGACATCAATCGTGTGTTGGTGCAGAACTTGACGGGCGGGGCTATGGATGTAGTCCCGCCCGTTTCTTTTGAGTGTGACCCCAGAGTCCCGACGACTCGCACCTTTCCCCCTTCCCCCTTCCGCCTGTTGCAGACCCTCGGTGAAGATGGTACACCTTCACTTCGACCATTCGGTCCATGCCCACAGAGACGGCGACGACATTCTACTAGCTGAAGGAGCTGCTATGCTGATCGATCTCAAGCACAAAAGCCACGATTTGACCGACGGGCCTGGCCGCGCTCCCGCCCGTGCGATGATGAAAGCCGTGGGGTTCACGGATGAGGATTTGGCCAAGCCCCTCGTCGGCGTGGCGAATACATGGACCGAAATCATGCCCTGCAATTCTCACTTGCGGCGGCTATCTGAGCGGGTGAAGGCCGGGATTCGCGCCGCGGGTGGCACACCGATCGAATACAACACCATCGCAGTATCTGACGGGATTTCCATGGGCACCGAGGGCATGAAGGCGTCTCTCATCAGCCGAGAAGTCATCGCCGATTCGATCGAACTGGTGGCACGTGGCCATTTGTTCGATGCGGTCGTGGCGCTGTCCGGGTGCGATAAGACGATCCCTGGTACGGTGATGGCGTTGGCTCGCCTCAATGTGCCCTCGCTCATGCTCTACGGTGGCTCGATCATGCCGGGGCATTTCCAAGGGCATGACGTCACGATTCAAGACGTGTTCGAGGCTGTGGGAAAACATCAGTCTGGCAAGATGACGGACCTCGAACTGAAGGATTTGGAAGATCACGCGTGCCCAGGTCCCGGTGCCTGTGGCGGGCAGTTCACGGCCAACACCATGGCCATCGCCTTCGAATTTCTGGGCATTTCCGCTATGGGGCGTAACGGCGTCCCGGCGATGGATACACAGAAAGACGATGTCGCCTTTCAGTGCGGCCAGATGGTGATGGATCTGTTGAAAAAAGGCACGAAACCCAAGGACATCATTACGCGCAAGTCGCTGGAAAATGCCATCGCGGCGGTCGCGACCACAGGGGGCTCGACCAATGCGGTGCTCCATCTCTTGGCCATCGCCAAGGAAGCGGGCATCAAGCTGAACATCAATGACTTCGACAAGATCAATCGCAAAGTGCCGTTGCTGGCGGATCTCAAGCCAGGTGGGCGGTTTACGGCTGCGGATCTGTATGCAGCGGGAGGCACCACCCTGGTGGCCAAACGGCTATTGGATGCCGGGATTCTGCACGCCGATCAGCCGACCGTGACAGGGCGTACCATCGGGGAAGAAGCCAAAGACGCGCGTGAAACCGTGGGGCAGCAGGTCCTGCGGCCGTTGTCGAATCCCATCAAGCCGACGGGTGGGCTCGTGATTCTCAAGGGCAACCTGGCCCCAGAAGGCTGCGTGGTGAAGGTCGCCGGGCATTCCATCATGACGTTCAGTGGACCGGCCAAGGTGTTCAATCGGGAAGAGGATGCCTTTGCCGCAGTGAAGGCTAACCGGATCAAAGCCGGGGATGTAGTCGTGATCCGCTACGAGGGACCATCAGGCGGTCCGGGCATGCGCGAAATGCTGGGTGTGACCGCCGCCATTGTGGGGGCAGGACTCGGCGATTCCGTGGCGTTGCTCACCGATGGACGCTTCTCAGGCGCAACGCATGGCTTAATGGCTGGGCATGTGGCACCGGAAGCCGTCAAGGGTGGGCCGATCGGCGCGCTCAAAAACGGCGACATCGTGGTGTTCGACATTGCCAAACGGCGTCTCGATGTGGAGCTGACGGACAAAGAAATAAAGGCGCGGCTCAAGAAGGTCAAGCACCCGAAAACACGCTATACGACTGGCGTCATGGGCAAATACGCACGGCACGTTTCGTCCGCATCAGAGGGAGCGGTGACCACATAAAAGTGGAAAGCCGTGAAAGGTGAGGAGTTGAGAGAGACCCAATGATACACAAGAATGGAGGAGGCGAAGCGCACGTCTTCTCCATTTCCTTTCTCATTGGGTACTCATTTACGGAAAATCCATCGCTCAACACGTCTCACACGCCATATCTTTTCCAGTTTCATTGTCGAAACTTCCCCCGCATCTCCCGCATCATATCGTCCATGTAGGCTTCGGCTTTGGCGCGGTCGCTGAGCACCTGATCCAGATTATACGGTCGTGCTGGAGTGTGGATCTGAGGTGCAGTAGCTTTGGCGGACGGACTCGACGGCTGAGTTGGTTGCGGGGCTGTTTGGGCTGGGCTTGGCTGAGGCTGGATGGCTTGGCTGGCGGTTTTCGGTGGTTCACTTGGGCGCGCTGTGGTGTCTGAGCCGATCCCTTGCTCGCGCAGCCAGGTGCGGGCGACGTTTGACTTGACGGAAAAACTGATACTGGTGATCGGCATGCCGTCTGGCGCCACGCGCGCGATGGCCGTGTTGATGCCGACGATGTGTCCTTGGTGATTCAGCAGCGGTCCACCGGAATTGCCACGGTTGAGTCCCGTTTCCGTTTGGAAGACGTCCTTCCCCTTCGTGTCGTTAAAATCGACGAACTCCGCGCTGACCACCCCAGTCGTGAGCGTCCAGAGTCCACCCTGCTCAGGATGGCCGATGGCGGCCACATGGTCGCCGATTTTCACGTCGTTCGAATCAGTCAATTCAAGTGTCGGCAGGGACCCTATGCCCCCTTCGACTTTGAGCAGGGCGAGGTCCAGCGGGCCAGAGGCGGCGACCACGGAGGCCTTGCGTCCACGCGCCAAGTCCGTTCGCGGATTGCCGGTGACGCGTTCGGGTTTGAAATACACCATCAAATTGGGATAGGGCTTGCCGGTGTGTTCATCGATGACGACGTGGGCGTTAGTCAACACCATGCCCTCTCGGCCAACGATGGAGCCCGTGCCCGCATTGCCTTGCTTCCCTGCGGCAGGGAGGCCCATCACCATGACAACGGCTGGAGCCGTTCGTTCGTAGAGTTGCTGGAGCGAGAGTTCCGCTGCCTGGCTTCGTCCCTGACTGAGTATGGCCAGGAGCAGCGCAAGGACAACAGAAAGACGGATCGAGGCGGCAGTGAGCATGGGGGCCTCCTTGAAAGGGTACCAGACTATCCTACCGGGGACTCCGGCTTTGGGCTATAGATTTTGGGGATTCGGAGCGTGGGATGGACCGTTCGTTTGTGTTATTTCACTCAGGGCTCACGTGTGCAGAATACGAAGACGAGCAGGATACGAATCCTAGTCCTTGTCAGGGACGAGAATCAGGAGCGCATGGGTTGTGGAGACCTGCCTGACAAGAGCGTGAAGATACTTTTATCCTATCCGCGATTTGGTTGATTTGCCAGGGCCTCATCGAGAGCAAGGGGTTTGTCAGGTCCTATCATCCTGCCAGGGTGCAAAGTGCGGGCCCAACTTGACTCTGGCCTTGTGGGTGCCTACCTACATACCACTGGGTCATGAGGTCCGCACGAAGGAGGCCACTATGGAACAACACACGATCGTATCCCTGCCGCTGTTACCTGTGAAGCGCACTGCGCTATTTCCCGGTGTAGTGATGCCATTGACTGTGGGACGTTCTCGATCCGTGGCGGCGGTGGAAGCGGCATTGAAAACGGAAGAGAAGCTGATCATTGTTGTCGCGCAGCGCGACGCGGAGAAAGAAGATCCCGCGTTGGACGATCTCTATCAAGTCGGTGTGAAAGCGGTCATCAAGCAAGTGGCCAGGGTGCAAGAGGGGCAGATTCACACGATCATTCAGGCCGTGGAGCGGGTGGTCGTGTTGAAATTGGAGAGTACAGACCCGCACTTGGTGGGGCGTGCACGTCTCTGGCCGATTCCCGAGGAACGGAGCACAGAGATTGATGCGCTCAAGCGGGCGATTGTGGATCTCGTGGCGGAGTTTCCGTCGCTGATTCCTTCCGCTGGAGTGAGCGACGTGGCTGATGCGATACGCACGGAACAGGACCCGGCGTTGTTGGCCTTCAAGGTGGCCTCCATGCTCAATCTGAACGTGGAGACCGAGCAGGCCCTGTTGGAAGCGCCGACGCAGATCGATCTTCTGAGCCAGGTGTTCAAGTCCCTGTCCCACGAAGTGCACATTCTCAAGCTGCGAAATAAAATTTCGAATGACGCACAAGAACAAATCGGGAAATCTCAACGCGAGTACTTTCTGCGCCAACAGATGAAGACGATCCGGCAAGAGCTGGGGGAAGATGAGACCGAGGAGAACGAGTATACCCATTTACAAGAGCAGATCAAGAAGGCCGACTTTCCTGACGGAGTCCGGAAAGAAGCGGAGCGTGAACTTGCTCGACTGAAGAAGACTCCTGCAGCGTCTCCCGAGCATCAGGTGATTCGGAACTACTTGGAGCTGGTGATCGAATTGCCTTGGAACAAGGTGTCGGAAGATCGGTTGGAATTGGCCCGCGTCCGACAGGTGTTGGATGAAGACCATTATGGGATCAAGGATGTGAAAGACCGGATCATTGAGCATTTGGCTGTCCTGAAGCTGAACCCCAAGGCCAAGGCTCCCATTTTGTGCTTAGTCGGGCCTCCCGGAGTGGGGAAGACGAGTCTGGGCCACTCGATTGCTCGTGCGTTAGGGCGGAAGTTTGAGCGTTTCAGTCTTGGGGGCATGCACGACGAAGCCGAGTTGCGGGGGCATCGTCGCACCTATGTGGGGGCCATGCCGGGACGGATTATTCAGGCGATTCGACGAGCCGGCGTGCACAATCCTGTACTGATGTTGGATGAAGTCGACAAGATGGGGCACGATTTTCGTGGCGATCCGGCAGCGGCGTTGTTGGAGGTCTTGGACCCGGCACAGAACTCGACCTTCCGCGATACCTATTTAGATTTGCCGTTTGACTTGTCGAACGTCCTATTCATCACAACGGCGAATACCTTGGACTCGATGTCCCAACCACTGCTGGATCGGATGGAACTTATTCGTCTCCAAGGCTACAGCGAGCGGGAAAAAATCGAGATTGCCACCCGATATTTGTGGCCGCGCCGGTTGCAAGAGACGGGACTCACGGAGGCCCAGGTCTCGTTCGGTCGGGACGTGCTGGGCCACATTATCGCGCATTACACGCGCGAGGCCGGTGTGCGGCAACTTGAGCAGATGCTGGGTCGGGTGACGCGGAAGGTGGCGCTCAAAGTCGCAGAAGCCCAAGACCTCGCCGCTGACACCCCCTTCCCGCCGGTGAAGATCGAGCGGGAACAGTTGGAGGACTGGTTGGGGATGGAACGTTTCATGCCGGAGGAAGCACGCAAGGCCTTGCCGATCGGTGTGGCGACGGGTTTGGCGTGGACGCCGACGGGCGGGGATGTGCTCTATATCGAAACCTCGCTCTTGCCGGGGAGTCACGAGCTGACCCTCACTGGGCAACTGGGTGAAGTGATGCAAGAATCCGCGCGGGCGGCACGGAGCTATCTCTGGGCGCACGCTGAAGGCATGGGGCTCGATATCTCGCGGTTCAAGCGCAATGGTGTGCACGTGCATGTGCCGTCCGGCGCAATCCCGAAAGATGGACCGTCCGCCGGGATTACCATGGCCACTGCGCTGGCCTCCTCCTACATCGGGGTGCCGGTTCGGAGCGATACGGCGATGACCGGCGAGATTAGTTTGAGCGGGCTGGTGTTGCCGGTCGGCGGCATTAAGGAAAAGGTGCTTGCGGCACATCGGGCTGGTTTGCGGCGCATCATTTTGCCATACGCAAATCGCAAAGATGTGAAGGAACTGCCCGAGGATGTGCGGAACGAGATCACCTTTGTGTTCGTCGAGACGATCGGGGAAGTGCTCCCTGCTGCGCTTCAGGCAGGGGATACGGCCAGTCCCGAAGTGATTGGGCCAGAAGTCTTGGTGTCGTAGCCAGAATCAATCAGCCGCACATCCATGATCATGGTGGATGTGCGGCTGGGACGATCATCGTCTCTCGCATCTCGTTGTGCATCAGGCGAACTGCGAGAGACGCTCCTTTCGGTTCGCGATGGTTGTGCCATCAAGAAAATTCTTCACGAACCGCTCAAGAAATATCCAGGCCCACGTCGTCGTTCGTGTTGGTTGGTCGTCGACCATCATCGATTCCGCAGGCTGCTGCATAAACCCACCGGAGGTAGCGGGGAGGCCCCCCTCGCCAGCACCCCTTCATGTCCCACAACCAGGGCCGACAAAGGGTATACACCACGTCACCCCGGTCGGTCCTATGGCAGCAATTGAATTTACAGAGATCCTTGGAGCCCTCGCGGAAAGTCCGGAGCCGGTTATCCGCCGAATGATCGCCGCCGATCCGGATTCCTCAGCCGACCTACTGCGTCAATTAGCAGGCGATTCCGATCCGTGGGTTCGTATCCAAGTCGCCAAGCACATCAGAACTGAACGGGACGTATTGGCCCGATTGGCACAAGATCTGTGCTCGAACGTACGGTCGGCCGTGGCCGAGAATTTTCGAACCCCCTCGTCCTCGTTGCTCTTACTGAGCCAGGACGAAGAACAGGACATTCGAACCTTCGTGGCGTTTAACCCATCCACACCGAGGTGGTTGTTGACGTGTTTGCTGCACGATTCGATTGCCGATGTCAGATTGGGTGTGGCCTGCCATGGACGGGCGACGGCCTACCAACTCGACCTCTTGGCGATGGATCCGGATGCCTGTGTGCGATGGGCCGTCGCCATGCATCCGGAAACAGCCTACCAAACGCTCCGCGATCTCTCCCACGATCCCGACAAGCGCGTCTACGGGGCTTCCCAGAAACGACTGGAGGACCCGCAGGCGGACCTGCACGCCTATGGGTCACTATCGCTTCGGCCCAATAGTTCCACGAGCCAACCCAACCCATCGCTCTAACAGGCTGCGGACCAACTCGCCTCTTGTTCGACGAGCCGTCGTCACTGCGTCGAGTTCCACGTGTCAGGTGTCAGGTTCCGATAACCTGAGCCCTGAAACCTCCCCTCCCACGGTAAATTTGCTCTGCTTGGGTGACTGCATCATTCAGCGGGTTACGATCAGAATACATTTACCGTGGGGACATCCCTTCTGTCCTTTGCAAGAGAAGAGCGGAAGTGTCTCCTCCTCGATGCTTCGTTTGTAGACGATACCCTTCACAACAATCTGTTATGAGCCGTTTCTTGCAAATCCTGGCCCTGCACGATAGGCTAAAAACCTAGGGAGTCGGCCTCGCGCTGGTGAGAAATTTATCGAATTGGAAGACGAAACAGTCTGGGTAGAATCCTCCTTCGGCGCCGGCGTCACCGTTCAATTCACGCTCCCTCGTTCAGGCCCCACAGGCAATCTCTCACTGGGAGGTATTCATCAGTATCATGGAACCGCCGGCACACATTTTGCTGATCGACGACGTGAACGAGATGGCGCTGACCAAGGTTGTGCTAGAGGGTGCGCTGCCCTACCGGATGACGATTGCCCGTTCGGTGGCGGAGGCCCGCGCCATGTTGGCCGCGCACAGTTTCGACCTCGTCCTTGTCGACTACGGCCTGCTCGACGGTACCGCGTACGACCTGCTCGACGCGTGCGCCGGGCAACCGATGATTGTCATTGCCAGTGCCGGCGAGGAAGAGGTGGCCGCGCGAGCGGTGCAACTGGGCGCGTGCGATTACCTGATCAAGGACCCTGGGCGCACTTACCTAAAGCTGCTCCCCTGGCGGGTAGAGATTGCGCTGCGTCAGGTACGCATGGGGCGGCAGTTGCACGAGAGCCACGGTCTGTTTCGCACCATGGCCGATACCGCACCCGTCATGATCTGGATGTCAGGATTGGACAAGGGCTGTATCTATTTCAACAAAGTCTGGCTGGATTTTACGGGTCGCACCATGGCCCAGGAGCAGGGCCATGGCTGGGCCGAGGGGGTGCATCCGGAAGACTTGTCGCGCTGTCTGGAGATGTATGTCAGCCGTTTCGACACCCGACAGGCATTCAGCATGGAGTATCGCCTGCGGCGGGCGGACGGGGAGTTCCGCTGGGTGATCGACACCGGCGTGCCCCACTTCGACGAGACCGGAGTGTTCCTGGGCTATATCGGCAGTTGCATTGATATCACCGAACGCAAACAGACGGAGTCGGCGCTCCGTGAACGTGAGGAGGTGCTTCGCGCATTCTTCGAGAGTCCGGGGATAATGCGCGGCGTGGTGGAATTGGTCGCCGGCGACATTAAACATCTGTCCGACAATGAAGTGACGGCCCGGTTTTTCGGCCGGACCCCGGAACAGATGCGGAATCAGTTGGCCGGTCAGATGGGCGTGCAGCCTGACATGGTTCGTCTGTGGATCGGCCATTACGAAGAGAGCCGGCGGATGGGCTGTCCGGTGGAGTTCGAGTATCGTCATGGCTCAGGGGAGGCGGCGCGAGACTTGCGCGTGACCGTCATGCCTCTCGACGCCGGGTCCCCCGGACAGACCTATGCCTACGCTGTGCTGGATGTGACCGATCGCAAGCGGGAGGCGGCGGCGCTCCAGCATCTCATGCAGGGGGTCACCTCCGCCGTCGGCGAGGCCTTCTTCCAGTCGTTGGTGGCACATCTTGCCGCGGCGCTCCATGCCGATTACGTCTGTGTCGGCGAGATCAGGGGCGACCCTGCCGATCGCATGAGAACCATTGCGGTGTGTGTCGATGGCTACAGGGGGGACAATTTCGAGTATGACCTGCTCGATACGCCCTGCGAAGCCGTCATGCAGAATCGTCTATGCTCGTATCCCCGTGGGGTCCAGAGACAATTCCCGCGGGATCGCTGGTTGGCGGACATGGGTATTGAAGGCTATATCGGAACAGCGCTGCTGGATTCGCAACAGCGTGTATTCGGGATCCTGGTGGCGCTGTATCGCCGGCCGATCACCGATTCAGGGTTTGCGGAGTCGATGTTGCAAATCTTCGCCGTCCGCGCCGCGGGGGAGCTCGAACGCAAACAGACGGAAGTGCGGCTGCGGGAGAGCGAGGAGCGCTTTCGACAGGTGACGGAGCATATCGGGGAAGTCTTTTGGATGTCCGATCCCACAAAGAACCAGATGCTCTACATCAGTCCGGCCTATGAGGCGATCTGGGGGCGGACCTGTGAGAGTCTCTACGCCCACCCGCGATCCTGGATGGACGCGATCCATCAGGACGATCGAGATCGGGTCCTCGAGGCGGCCATGGCGACACAGGTTATGGGAACATACGATGAGGTCTATCGTATCGTGCGGTCGGATGGGACCGTTCGTTGGATTCGGGACCGCGCCTTTCCGATTCGCGACGACTCAGGAGACGTCTATCGCGTCGTCGGCACTGCCAAGGATATTACCGACTACAAGCAGGCGGAGCAGGCGCTCCTGTCGCAGCAAACGCGGTTGGCCGGAATCCTCGATACGGCCATGGACGCGGTGATATCCGTGAATGCCGCGCAGCGGATTGTGCTCTTCAATCTCGCGGCGGAAGCGATGTTCGGCTATCCCGCCGCGGAGGCGTTGGGGCAGCCGTTGGACCGATTCCTTCCCGAGCGCTTCCGGCAGTCGCATGCCGGACACGTTGCTCAGTTTGGGCACTCCGAGGGGCCGGTGCGTAAGATGGGGGGTGCCAAGAAGGTGATGGCGCTGCGGGCGAGCGGAGAAGAATTCCCTGTGGAGGCGTCTATTTCTCAAGTGATGCAGGAGGACCAGCCTTTCTGTACCGTCATTCTCCGGGATCTCTCGGTTCAGGAGGAGGCGAGAGCGCGGCAGGCGCAGCTCGAAGTGCAGTTACGGGAGGCTCAGAAGCTGGAGGCGCTCGGCATGTTGACGGGCGGAATTGCTCACGACTTCAATAATCTGCTGACAGCCATTATCGGGTTTAGTCAAATGATGACGATGACGCTGGATCAGTCCCATCCTTGCCTCCGCTATGCGGAGGAGGTGCTCAAGGCCGGGAATCGTGGGGCAGATCTCACCGGACGGCTGCTGGCCTTCAGTCGCGGGGGCATCGTGGAGATGGTCGGTGTGCCCCTCAACCGCACGGTCGAGAGTTTCCTGTCCACGGTGAGGCTGCAGGTAGGGGCGGGCGTCCTCGTGCAGACCGTGCTCGATCCAGCGGTGGGATGCGTACGGATGGGCCTGGGGCAGCTGGAGCAGATCCTGATGAATCTGGCGGTCAATGCCAGGGATGCCATGATGGGCACGGGCACACTTGAGGTCAGGACGGCACGAGTGGAACTGGATGCGTCGTTCGGAGCCGAAGGGGGGCTGCAGGCTGCCGGGGCCGCTGTTACCCTGACGGTGCGGGATACGGGATCCGGGATGGACGAGACGACCAAGGTGCGACTCTTCGAACCCTTTTTCACGACCAAGGAGATCGGCAAGGGGACCGGGCTGGGGCTTTCGGTGGTCTATGGCATCATGAAACAGTGCGGCGGCAAGATTGTGGTGCAGAGCGCGTTGGGGACGGGCACGACCTTCACCCTCTATTTTCCGTCTCTCCCTGATGAACTTCAGAGTGGGGAGGGTGGGTTGCAGAAGACAGCTATCGCTACAGAGGCGTCGAGCCCGCAGCAGACCGTGCTGCTGGTCGATGACGATGCGACGATCCGGACACTCACGCGGACGATGCTGGAGCGCAAGGGGTATCGCGTCTTGGAAGCGTCGACCGGCGATGACGCCTTGCGCCTCAATCGGGCGTTTGCCGATCAACCCATCCATCTCCTCCTGACCGATGTGCGTATGCCGGCCCTGAGCGGACAGGAACTTGCGACCCAAGTGCGGGCGGCGCGACCGACGATCCCGGTGCTGTATATGTCGGGGTATACGGACAATCCGGCGATCAAGGAGGACCTGGCGCACCATCGCGCCGGGTTCTTGAAGAAACCGTTTCGGCAAGAAGAGCTTGCGGCGAAAGTGCAGGAGGCCTTGGCGGCTTCGGTGCAGGACGCCGATCCGGCGGTCGACTCCCCGATCGGTCGGCGCCGTATTTTGGTCGTCGATGACGACGAGCAACTGCGGACGTTGCTTACCGCTGTCCTGGAGCAGGCGGGCTATGAGGTGGTGGCGGCGGTCAATGGCCACAGCGCAGTGGCGGTGCTCACGAAGCAGCCTGTAGATGTGGTCATCACGGATATTCTGATGTCGGAGAAGGATGGATTGGAGGTGCTCCAAGACCTTCATCGGCTGAAGCTGACGCTGCCGGTCATTGCCGTCTCCGGCGGAGGGACGGTCCAGGGTGACGTGTATTTACAGCTGGCGAAGTCCCTCGGCGCCGTGAAGATCTTGACAAAGCCCCTCGATCTTCAAATGCTCCTTGCCGCAGTGCGTGACGTCTTGCCCGGTCCCCAGACTGACTCCCTGACGCGTGGCTCGTGCAGCGTCGGGCGGGAAGTGTAAAGCGTATTTCCGGATTCGGACGTTTCACACTTCCCGCTTCTTGACAGGGGACAACCTGCTATGTAACGATTCGTTACATCATGCAGGTCGCCACATCCACTATCAAGGAGGGAGTCATGATTGGAAATCAACAACATCTTCAGAGCCAGATCAGGGTGTTGAGGGGCACGATTTATCGCCTTGAACAGGAGCTTGAGCAACTTCGCCAGTCCATGGGGAGGCGGGAGGGGCAGGGTAAGACGTCTTGGGGACTGGGAATGTGGGCTCAGCTGCTGAGTCCTGCGCCACGAGAATTTCAGTTGCCTCGTCCTCGGCCGAATCGTAAGCACACGCGGACGGTGAAATCGAGTGTGCCACGGATGATCTCCACGCAACCATGCGCCCAAGCGAACTAAAGGCGGCTCGTCTGGGGCTAGGACTGACGCAGACCCAACTGGCTGAGCATCTGGGGACGACCCGGATGACGATTACCCGATATGAAAGGGGCACGCATCAGATTCCCGGCGCTGTAGAAGTGGCACTCAAACATCTGCACAGACACACACGGATTACGTTGGCCGGAACGGTGGCCGCCGGCGTGCCGATCGAGGTGATCGAACAGATGGAGGAGATCGAGGTGCCTCCAGAGATGCTCGGCACGGGAGAGACCTTCGCGCTTCGGGTCAAAGGCGAATCGATGATCGAAGATGCGATCTTGCCGGGGGATATTGTCATTTTAAGGAAACAGTCGACGGCACAGAACGGACAGATCGTGGTAGCGTTACTGAATCACGACGCGACGATTAAACGCTATTACCGGAAGGAGCAGCACATTGAGCTGCATCCTGCGAACGCCACCATGGCGCCCATCGTGGTGTATCCCCACGATCACTTCAGCATCGAAGGGGTGATGGTGGGATTGATCCGCCACATAAACTGAATCCACCAGCAGCGTTCTCGTGAAGCGTGAAGCGGGTTGCGTGAAGCGTCGTTCGTGAAGCGTCAGAATCCGGAACGAAAGACGCTTCACGCAACCCGCTTCACATGTGTTCACCCTCGAAAGAAGTGAATCCTCAGAGGAATCGACCCTCCTCTTCCATCGTGGTAGCGTTGTAGCCAAAGAGAACGGAAGCGCCTTCTCGATAACGGCAAACCCATCGTGAGGTGGGGACGCAAAGCCAAGGATCAGGGGCGACCTTGACCGCCTGGTTACCGAATGAAGCGCGAGTCGGTGGCTTCCATCACCATAAGGAGGCTGCGATGTCACATTCTCGCTGGCATCTGTCGAGGTGGATGGTCGGAAGTCTGGTCGGACTCGCGCTCTGTGGGCCGATTGGCTGTGCTGCCCCAGTTGTGAGCTCTATGCTCCAACCAGTCCAACGAGCCCTCAATAATGAATCTCCAGCGCATACCTGTCCATTCCTGGAGATGGATCTCTGTGACGCACGGATGGCGTCTGGTTACGGGTTGGCCCTCTTGCATTGGTAGTGGGGCCTCGCCGGATGAGCCATAGGTTTCTCGGTTTGCAACACGGAAGTGGCGCGGGGTAGGATACCCCGCGCCATGACATCCCTCATCAGAAAAACATTTTCTGTCCCGCCACTCGGATGTAATTGTTCCATCATCGGGGACCCTCACACAAAGCAGGCCCTCGTCGTCGATCCAGGAGGCGCGCCTGAGCGAATTCTTCAGGAAGTGGCGGCCCTCGGGTTGACCGTGACCCGTATTCTCCATACCCATGCCCATTTCGATCATTTCCTCGCGTCTGGAGCGATGAAAGCCGCCACTGGCGCGGTGCTCTGTTTGCACCAGGATGATCGTGAGTTATGGAATATCTTGGAAACGCAGTGTCAAATGTTTGGGGTGCCCTATGTGCCGGCGCCGCCTCCGGATCAGTGGTTGGTGGACGAGGAACCCATCGATCTTGGGCTCGTCGGCGGAGTCGCGTTGCATACGCCTGGGCACACGCCCGGATCAATGTGTTTTTATTTCGAGCAGGCCCGCTTGGTGCTGGCTGGGGATACCCTGTTTCGGGGAAGTATCGGTCGGACCGATCTGTGGGGTGGGGACTTCGATGCCATCGAACGCTCGATCAAGGAGCGGCTCTATACGTTGGATGAGCACACCGTGGTGGTGACCGGACATGGACCGGAGACACAGATTGGATATGAGCGGTGTTATAACGGGGTGGTGACAGGATAGGCGGGAAGGGGGAAGGGGGGAGTGTCGGGTTTCACGTTTCAGGTTGAACGCGTCAGGTTTCAGGTTCCGACAACTTGAAACATGAAACTTGAAACCTTACCGTCCGATCATGAATGGCGTTAGGGCTTTGCCATCCGCTCAGCAAGGAGTTTGAGGCGTTTGTCGGCGGATTCTTTGATAAAGGCGAAGTTCTGCTGCATGTGTTGTTCTTGCGTAATCTCTCCAGCCTGCCGTCTGGTGAGCTGCTTGAGGCCGAAGGTGATCACCTCTTGGGCTTGCGCATCGTTAATTTCTTTCCACAGTATTGTACAGCGGGCCTGTTTGGCGACAGGATAGTCGTCGCAGGGCTTTTCGGCCCACGCAGGTGTGCCCATCACGAAACCTGCGAGCGAAACGAAGATCAGAACTGACAACCGCTGACATGTGGGTGTGAACATAGGAGTCGTATGGTAGCACGAATGTCTCTCTGTGATCCGGCCTCTCTCGAAACATTGCTCGACGAACTGCGCCGGTCGATGCGAACACTGCTTCACGACGTGTGCCACGAGTTGCACACCGACTATGCACGGAGCGTGACCCGTCTGGCGCTCCCGGTCGATCTCTTTCGGCTGATCGGAGAGGCGCTTCCTCAGGAGGCTTTCTCCAATTGGAAGGTCGTCGGGTGGATTGAAGAGCTGAACGACTTGCTCTTTTTCGTGGATGTGATGGAGCAGTTACGCGGAGAACGGGATCGCCGTGTGTTTGCCGAGCGGTTGCTGGAAGACAGCGCCGACCTGTTCTACGAACATAGCTATCGTGAGGAGCTCTTTCCTGAGGGGGAACCCGATCCCGTCGGATTGTCCGCGCGTCTCAGCGCATTGTCTGTGCGTCTGGCGAGGCGCATCACACAAGAAGCCGTCTTCCTCATTCCCAGGGTCTCCTGCCAGTGGGTCGCCACCCAACGGAAGCGGGAGTTGCAGGTGCCCTGGGCTGCTGCGCACGAGTTTGAACGGGTTGAGTGCGCCGGGACCATTCCGGTTGGCTATGAGGGCGAACGGATTTCCTTGCCAGGCTTACCCCTGGGGAAAGAGGATGATGCCACCTCCGACCTCCTGGCGGTCATTCGTCCAGACGGCATTTCGATGACCCACAACGGGCATGACTGGCCGGTCTACAGCCTGACACCTGGCCCGGTGTGTCACGGCACCTTTCTGAAGGCCGCACCCATCGCCGGATCGTCGATGACCCTGGGGCCGGCGCTCATCTATGGGAAGGATTTGACGCCACGTCGGATCGGCACCGTGTCTCGTCGGCAGGCCGAGCGAGTCGCCTGGGCGATCTCGATCATCCGGCAGGTGTGGCCGGTCGGGGCGGCACAGTTGGCGCTCCTGACGTCACGCGTGGTGCCGCTCTGGGCGGGCGGGGTGGTAAGTTTCAGTTACCGGACTCGGCCAGGGCTGTCCGTCGTCAATGTGTTCGATCGGGACGACCTGGATCTCATCGACGATCTCATTCATGAAAACAGCCATCATCATCTCAATTTGCTATTGCGAAAGTACCGCATGCAGCGGCGGGATCGCAGTCGCGAGCTGTTCTATTCGCCCTGGCGACGAAGCCTGCGGCCCCTGCGGGGCATTCTGCACGCCACGTTCACGTTTACGATGGGCGCGATGCTGTTTGAGCGCATCAGCACCGCGGCTGCGGCGAAGACCTTGCCCGCATCCGGGGGCGGGAGTCTGTCCAAGGAGCAGGTGTTGCGTGCACGCTTCCGCTGTTTGGAAGAGCTGGAATCGGTTCGGTACTCCATGAACGATTTGCGCTATGCCGCCGATCAGCTTCAATGGCTCACAGCCCACGGGGTGGCACTCGTGGACGCGATGGATCGAGCCGCACAGGGTATCCGACGTAAGATCGAACCGTTCCGTGCCCAAGTGATGCGGTCGAAATACGGAGCCGATCTACGAGCCCATGTGGCAAGTCTCCAAGAAGCCAAGCAAGCCTACGGAAAAGCCAGAGAGTCCGGTCTACGGTAGGGCGGGGGGGGTACGTTCGACGTGGCGTACGGTGGGTTTCAGGTTGCACGTTTCAAGTTTCACGTTGCATGTTGTCGGAACCTGAAACCTCCCATCACGAGCACGCTTCACGTGAAATCTCCAACCTGAAACCTGAAACGTGCAACCTGAAACCTGCCCCCCTTCACGAGCACGCCGCTGGCGGCCTTTTTCAGCTCCCTGCTAGGGTTGGACGGTGATGTCTACATGGGCAGGAAGACTATCGGCTCCTTGCTTGTCCGTCACTCGGAGTGTGAAGCGGTACAGTTTGGGTTCCGAGACCTGCGGGGCGAGAAACGAGGCCTTGGGGGTGTTGGCGTCCAGCAACGGCACCTTGCTCCCACGCACTTGGCTCCACATATAGAACAGGGCTTCGCCTTCTGGATCACGACTCAGTAAGCCGTTTAATTCGACTTTGGTCCCTCCACGCACGGTGCGGTGCGCTCCGGCATCGGCGAGAGGCGGGTCGTTCGGTTCGGCGTTGACCTCGACCTCAATCTCCAGTGTCCCTTCCTGCCCGCGATTCGAGGCGGTCAGGATCGTTCGACCGTTTCCAACCAGTCGCAGCAGGCCGTCGGTCAGCACCCGGATGACCTTGTCGTTGGAGGACCGGTAGACGGTCCCAGTATCGGGGTGACGAATGGCCCGATGGATGCCATCGGAAAAGAGCCCTACGACCGGAAGGTCGATGATTTTTCCCAACACATCCGCTTGCCCATAGCCGGCGGCTTGCCCGGCTCGGCCAAGGCGCAATGGTTTATCCGTCTCAAACTCGATGCCGGTGAGCGGGGCCTGAGGCTCCACACGCACGATGACTTCATCGAAGACGGCCCGCGTGCCTAATCGGCCACGTGAGATATCGCCGACGGCTAACAGCCTCATCGGGCCGACGGCCTCCGCGGGAACCGCCAACGGACCTCCGAAGGGCGGCACGCTCTCGGCGGTCGCGGCGTAGGCAACTGGGGCGACGATGCTGCCCGTCGCAGTCTCGTCGTGCTGTTCCACCAAGGCTTCTTCCCCAACCCGATACCAAAAATAGCGAACACCCACCAAGCCCGTGTCTTTCCCAGGATCGATAACAACCGTGAGTACCTGGCCTGGTTGCACGATGGCATCCTTGGCGGGGACGACAATGGAAAATCCCCA
>CXWL01001713.1_pt1 | contig 28897 bp, 32 predicted proteins | sample 590931 | NCBI WGS metagenome assembly CXWL01 (sample SAMEA3498368, study PRJEB10139) | groundwater metagenome | biome: water well; material: biofilm material | place: Germany | collected 2015-04-27 | reverse complement strand
GTTACATACTCCGCCCCAGGCTCAGGTTTCCCAAACCTTTTCGCGGTCAACTCGTGCCGAGCTCGGCGGAGGGAATCGGCTTGAGCTTTGCCTCGCCCTTCGGCGATGGCTTCCGCGAAATTGGCGAACAGCACGGTAAACCAGAGCCACAGCGAGACCGCCGCGATAAACCAGGGCGGCGCTTCGCCCGCGCCGATCAGCGATTGCACACACAACAGGGTCGTGAAGATACTCCCCACGAAGACCACGAACATCACCGGGTTACGGACCTGAATCCGAGGATCGAGTTTTCGCAGCGTCTCCAGCATCGCCTGGCGGACAAGTGGTGGATCGAAAAGCGGGCGGGCTTTGGTAGATATCGTCATGTGTGCCTCTCTGCTCAGTGAGGGAAACTAGCGACCAACCATTATCAAGTGTTCGACGACCGGTCCTAACGCCAGCGCCGGGAGAAACGTCAAGGCGCCGACCATCACCACGACGCCCACCAACAATCCCACAAAAAGCGGCGTGTGCGTCGGAAGCGTGCCCGGTCCGGCCGGTACACTCTTTTTTCGCGCCAGCGACCCCGCGAGCGCCAAGGTGGGAATCGCCAGCCAAAACCGGGAAATCAGCATCGCCAACCCGCCGGTGAGATTGTAGAAGGGGGTATTGACGTTCAGACCAGCAAAGGCGCTCCCATTGTTATTCCCCTGAGAGGTATAGGCATAGAGAATCTCGCTGAACCCATGGACGCCAGGGTTGAGAATGGACGACGTACCGGACTCGGTCACCACGGCTACCGCCGTAAACCCCAAGACGACAATGGGCATGATCAGGATCACGAGCGACGCCATCTTCATCTCGTACGGCTCAATCTTTTTCCCGAGGTATTCCGGAGTCCGGCCCACCATCAGCCCGGCGAGAAAGACCGCGACAATGGCAAAGACCAACATGCCATAGAGACCCGACCCCACCCCACCAAAGACCACTTCTCCGAACTGCATCAAGAACAGCGGAACCAATCCACCTAACGGCGTGTACGAATCGTGCATAGAGTTGACGGAGCCGTTGGACGCGGCAGTCGTGACCGCAGCCCACGTGCTGGAATTGACGATGCCAAACCGCGCCTCCTTTCCCTCCATATTGCCACCGGCCTGTTCCAGGCTTGCGGTCTGATCGATGCCCATTGTGCCGAAGGCCGGATTCCCGCTCTGTTCGGCCCACACCGCGAGCGTGATGAAGGGGACCAGAAGCATGGTCATCGCCGCCAACACCGCCCACCCCTGGCGCGTATCTCCGACCATCATCCCGAACGTGTAACAGAGCGCCGCGGGGATCAGCAGGATCGCCAACATCTGGAGAAAATTAGACCAGGGCGTGGGGTTCTCGAACGGATGCGCGGAATTGACGTTGAAGAATCCTCCCCCGTTCGTCCCAAGTTGCTTGATCGCAATCTGAGACGCCGCCGGTCCAACCGCGAGGACCTGTTCCGTTGCCGTCGCCGGCTCAGTCTTCGGGTGGCCCTGTTCGTCCAGCACCGGCTGGCCATTCCCATCGAGCACGGGCTTGGCATACGTGACCGGCTGGAGCAGTGGGACCGTCTGATAGGACGCGACCGTCTGCACGACGCCTTGTGACACCAAGAGCAGGGACAAGAGCAGGGCTAGCGGCAGGAGAATGTACAGCGTGCTACGGACGAGATCGACCCAAAAGTTCCCGATCGTCAGCGCGCTATGTCTGGCCAAGCCCCGAATCAATGCCACCAGAATTGCCATCCCGGTTGCCGCCGACACGAAATTTTGCACGGTGAGCCCCAGCATCTGCGTCAGGTAGCTTAGGGTGGTTTCTCCTCCATAGGCCTGCCAGTTGGTATTCGTCACGAAGCTCGCGGCCGTATTGAACGCAAGATCCGTCGTGACAGCACCTAGCCCAGCGGGGTTGAGCGGCAGGAATCCTTGCAGTCGCTGCAACACATACAGCAAGACCAGCCCCAGCCCGTTGAATACCAACATGGCCACCCCATACGTCTTCCAGTCCATCTCCTCCGCAGCACGAATGCCGCACAGCCGATACAGCCCGCGCTCAATTGGACCAAGGAAACCATCCAAGCCACACGGATGCCCCTCATACACTCTGGCCATATACCAGCCAAGCGGCTTCACCAAGGCCAGCAACAGGAAAAAGAAAAGTCCGATTTGAATCAATCCGTTGCTCGTCATTAGAACCACTCCGCTTTTAACAAGGCGATCATGAGATAGACCAGCAATCCCAAGGACAGCATTCCGCCAAACACATACATCGCATTCATGGCTCCACCTCCCTTGCAGACTGTTGAAACACTGTAGCGCTCATTCTGGTATCGCCAATCGAACAGCCTCTCACGCCCGAGAGACATCCCCAGCAGGACGGTCAAACAGGCCATCCAGCAAGACCGCATCCAGCGAAGAGACGACGCGGACCATGTCAGGACATGGAGCCTCTGAGCGACGCGAGCACGAGGCTGGCTGACTGTTGCAACATCCTTCTAGAGTGCTGCCAACCGGCTCATGAGCCAGCCGCTCAATGCAAAAAAGGCCACTATCGCAGCGACAAACACCAAATCGATCATGTCTCGCCACTCCTACGCTTTCTGGTAGCCTAGGCTGAAACAAATCAAAATGGCGTCAAAACCAGGCGGAAGACCATCAAGGTGAGATAAAAATCGGTTCAAACGGCAGGGACCAGCCGAACAACACGGCGTCGATAGACGGACAGCACGAAGCACAACCCCCTACCTGCTTCCTATACAGCCTAGGCGCGGTGGTCGAGCGTGGACAACCCAGCACAACGGAACATCTCGCAGGTTTCCTGTTCTTTGGACCCTGCCTAGTCCCCTTTCAAGCCCGTGGGGAGCAGTCCCGGCAGAAAAGCAACAGAGGCACGAAGACCAAGATTCTGAGATGGCATCACCCCTCTACTCCACCTCCTAGCTACCTCTGGCGAAGAAAAAACAGAATGTGGTAAGATTCCCAGCTTCTCAAGGTGGCGGTGTAGCTCAGTCGGTAGAGCAGCGGACTCATAAGCCGCGGGCCACCCGTTCAATCCGGGTCACCGCCACCAATAAAATCAACAAGTTACGCTCCCTTGACTCTTCGTCATCACACAGCCGTCACGGTTTCAGTCACGGTTAGAACTGGAACCGGGGAGTTGCCCCGCCCATTCGGGCCGACTTCCGCTAGGCGCTCCGGTTGCGCGTTCTTTGTCCCTGCCAGTGTGCCCGGTTGCCCCTCAGCCTTCCCAAACCCTGCGACTTTCTCCACCGCCTCGGTCAAATAGGACGGGCTTAAGTGACTATATCGCTTGACCAACGCCGTGGAGCTATGGCGAAGCAGTGCCGCTATCGTCCCCTCTGTGACCCCGCTCATTGCCAATCGACTCGCAAAAGTATGGCGCAAACAGTGCCAGCTCACCCCCTCGAATCCGATCTTTCGAACTTTGGGCAAGTACACCCGCCGGTAGAAATTGTGAGGGCACAGGTGCGCCCGTCGGCTTCGATTCGGGAATACCCACGGAGACCGCCCCACCATCGGCACTTTCTTATGGGCAATCGCTTCAGCCTCAGCCACCGCCTCAGCTTTCGCCGCCCGTTCCTCCAGGTCCCGAAGAATCGTCTTCGCTTCCTCGTTCAGCCGAACGAACTGCATGGTCCCGCTCTTCGTGCTGGGTAACGTCAACACCCCTCGGGCATAATCGACGTGCTCCCACCGCAGGCTGAATTGTTCCATCTGTCTCATGCCCGTCAAAATCGCCAGCCTCACCAAGGGGGCATGTTCCGCCCCTAACGCCTGACAGATTTGCGCCTCTTCTTCTGGCGAGAGAAACCGAGTCCGCCCGACCGATTCCCGGAACAACTTCATCCGTGAAACCGGATTGACTTGCAATTGCCCATCACGAACCGCCCTGTTCAACACCCGCCGCAAGAATTGCATGTACCGGTTGACGGTTTGAGGGGTCCGCGCCCCGGCCGCTAACTGCGCCTGAATCTTCTCCAGCGCCGCCGGGGTGACGGCATTCAACCGGGCACCGGGTAAGAGCTCCAGCCATTTTTTCTTGAATCGCGTTTCGTCCCGGCGGGATCGCCCGGTAAAGGCCACCATATAGGCTTCCAACAAGTCAGCCAACTTGGCATACCCGCCGGTCTGGTACCGTTCAGGAAAAAACCGCCCTTCCTTCTGTTCCAGCTTGGCTTTTTCGTAGAACTCCCGCGCCGCCGTCTTCGTCTTGAAGCTGCCGAATCTCCTCTCCTTTCCTTCGTGTTGCAACCGAACGACCCACACAAACTGCCCCGCGGCATTCGCTTTGCTCAACAAGCCTCGGTCTTTTCGTGCTGCTCTCGCCATCGGTCATTTCTCCTTATTCACTGTGGTGTGGATGTTTCCTCATTTCGCTACCCGCCCAGCATGTTCACGGGCCGCAAGGTCCCGCTCCGCCAGATGCCGCAAGTAGGCGGACACCGTGTAGCCTTCAGTCCTCAAGGCGTCCAACTTGGCCTTGAGCGATTCAGGCAGACTCACCGCAATTCGTACCGTCTTCATTCGTCGCACCCCCTTTCAATTGTTACCTAGGTACCTATATACCTACATATATACCATGCCGTCAAGATGCACTACTTGAGACATACCGGCATACCGGTGTACCTTGGCGTATGCCGAAGCCCCTACCAGAAGAGAACCGCAAACAGTACGGGTTGCGATTGTCCACCGCCCTTATGAAGGACATTCAACACCTCGCCGTCGATACTGACCGCTGGATGAACGATTTAATCGAAGAAGCTGCACGGGATTTGCTCAAGAAGTACCGCGATAAACGCAAGGCCTAGCCGCCTGATGATCCCGAAAACGTTTTCGGGATCAGAGCAGCATCACCATGCTGTAGGTGGTCTCCCCTGGATGCCGCCAGGAGCGCTAGAAACAACCCCACTACTCGACCACTACCGGCTTCGATACCGCCAAGGTTGCCGTGGGCTTCGTGGTCAGCGTGACAAGAATGCCATGGATCTCCTCAGCAAGAATCGCGTGAATGTTTGCCATAGCAAGGCCGTCATCATTGGCGGAACGTGCCGTTGATGCCAGTGTGCCAGCGATTCGATCAGGCATCCCCTGGAACCCATCGCGAATGAGGCGACCGACCTTGAAACCTTGTTTTTCGGCCTCTGCGATTTCGATAAGTTCGCCTCGTTCGCGTCTCAGTTGTAGAGTTTTTAGTTCGGTTTCGATTTCACATTTTGCTTGTTGCGCTTCCGCTAGGTTCGCGCTGGCTTTGCGCCTTTGGAAGAATCTCAAATAAGCCAGGACCGACAGCTCTGGATCATGCTTGCCATTCTTGGAAGGTGGGAGTACCGATTCTTTGACCAATTGTCCAACCCTCTGAGTGGTCAAATCCAATACCCTCGCGAGTTTTTGTGTGGTCCAAAGCTCCATGTGTATCCTTTCAGATAACAAACAGGGGTGAAATGCCCCTATTATCGCTGTCTGTGAAAGAAAGTGGGGTAAAATTCCCCATGTCTAGGGGGAACACGCGTCTTGCCCATCTGCATACCCTCCTGGGGAAGAGGGACCCAAAAGCCTTGCCAATAGGTGTTTCCTCGCACGTAGTTGCCCCAGGTTCAACGCACCCCCTCGCCTGGTGCTTTCCTTGTGTGTGCCCATGATCGTTCAACCCATGTCCAGCCTGTGCGACGTTTTCGCCACGCCTCGCCGTGCCCAGCCACGATAGTACGTATGGGCGACGGTCTCGTTGATGTGCATACGTAGTTCAACCTTTGGTCGTTTTGTCGTTTCGGTCGTAGCTCTGTCACCGTGAAGATCAGGGCGAGGGGTGCAACTGCCGAATTTCAGCGCACCCCCCGAACGCCGGGTAGAGAGTCCGCGGCGCTGCCCCTTGGTCTACGTAGAAGGACCGGAGCCGGGCACGGTAACCAGCCGCGCCCATAGCGCCAACCGAAAGGAGACTAACAGTTGACGCCTGCCCCTGTGCCTAGATCAGCCGTTACCGCGTTCGCCGATGATCTGAACCGAACTTAGGTTTCCGGCGTAAGACTCCAGGACCTCGACGGTCCCGAACTCGCGTTGAACCTCAAGGCTTTTAGCAAACAAAAGCTTACGGCCTTCGACACCAATGTTGGTCAATAGGACGTCGCTGAATCTTCCGCTTGGGGTCTGCGCGATCAAGCCGTCAATGTCCGATTCTGTGACGGTCATCTGTGCCTGGTTTTCGCTCACGGTGCCCTCCTGGTTTGAATGTACGTGTTTCACCTTACTGGAAAGCTCTGCCTGAAACGTGTCGTGGAGCAACCGATCCAGCCTATCCTGGTAGGCCGCCGGTGATGCTGCCTTCGGTGTTGGTGGTGCCTTTGGTGCTACCGATACCATCGGCTTTGGTGTGGCGATAGCGCGAGCCTTGCGCCGTGGGGTCTCGCCATACATGCGCGATTGCTCTTCCAATACCTGATCTAGGATGCCCATTAAATTCATAACAATTCCTTTCCGTTGCATACGTATAAGCACGGTTACGCATTACTACCGTCTACCGCCAAGGTTTGCCATCGCCTTGTCATAAGGAGACGACTCACCCGCCGCATGGAACGCCACGGCAGACACCCCCGGCCGGTCTGGTTGCAGAAACATCAGCCGCCCGATGTGTGGGCCTTCTGGCTGTAGGGTGAAGTTATCCGCGCCCACCGCATAGACCGGCCTCCCAGCGTCGGCTGGAGTCGCCCCAGGGATACGGAGCAACACCACGCCGGAGAGATTGACCAACACCTTGTCATCCTCCAGCATTTGGGCCGCGAAGCCCGCGAACGTCGCTGCCGTCGCGCCCTCTGCCAAGTGGCACACACGCCGATCTGCATCGCGAGTCAATACCGCGCCGGGACATAAAAACTCGCCCGTTCGCGTTGGGTGTTGCGTCTGTTTGGACGCGTCGCCAGGGGTCGTTAGATACTGCCTAGGGATACTCGGACCTGGCACTCGTCGCGCCTGGTCCAGTGCCGTCAAGCCGCGGGGTCTTTGCTCGAAGTCCACCGCGTGTCTCACAAAGCGGTCTTGTTGTTTTGTCGCTTGAATACCCATGTGCTCTCTCCTTTTTGTTCGGCGCTAATTGTTGCCGTCCGCACCCTCGCGCCAGAGATGCAGCCGTTGGCTATCGCTCGCGTCGTCGAGGTTGACCCTGAGTCACCCGGTCCAGGTTTTGGACTGCCGCTTCAAGTTCGCGCGCCAGCTTCAACGCTTGCCAGGGCCTCAATTCGGCGAGGAAATTGCCGTCCCGTAAATAAACCACGTTGTGGATTGTGTCAGTGTCGATTCTCACGGTTGCCCTTTTCCTCTCGGGATGCCGGTTCAATCTGCCGAGCCAGGGCCTCCAATTTGTGAGCCAGCTGTAACGCCGCCAGCGGTTCCAGCTTCGATGTGAAGCCGCCGTCAACGAGGACAATCTGTCCGTTTCGCGTGTCGGTGCCGATCTGTATCATTCGTGCTCCTTCCTTTTATTGCCGTCGAATCCGTGCTCTCTGACCGTCCAGGCTGAAACGAGTTTTCCGCTTCCATCGATCACGCCGACGGATTCGACCTGCGATAGGGGAAGCGTGCCGCCGTCCGATAGCGTCACGGTCCAGCGCCCAGAGTCACAGCCCATCGACACCACGGAGCCGCGCCGCAGCGTGCCGCGTTCGTCCCGACAGGTCACCAGCCAGCCGACTTCCAAAGGCTGGATCGGTCCCACCGGTTGCACCGTCGCAGGCTCTACGGTCACTGCCGGGTCAATCACCGTTGACGCCAGGATTTCAACCTGGCTGCCGTCACGATCCAAGACCAGCCACGGTTTGCCGGTCTGATGGTCGGTGAATTCCCGTAGGACTGTCTCCGGGCCATGAGTGCGCCCTAGGCCGTCCCGCCAGAAAACCTTTGAGCCGACAAGAAAGGCTGGGGACGCCACTGCAACCCGCCGGACGCGTTCGGGGCACTTCGCCAGGAGCCGCGCCGCTCGATCGTCGGGAAGCTCAACCGGCTGCCCAGGGATCAAGCGGACCGAGCCTTCTGGCCATCGACAAATGAACGGGGTGTCTACGGCCTCAATCAACATCGATGATTTCCTCCTGCCCATCGAAGAGGTCGCCGCTCACAGCATTCACAGGATTAACGGGATTTTCTAACTTCTTTTCACGCTCATCTATAACTATCTCCTCAGCTTCCGCGCGTAAAGAAGTGGTAAAATCCTGTGAATGCTGTGAATCCTGTGAAGAGTCCGTCCATGAAGTGTCACGTAGTGGTGCGCTGTCCTTAGGCCGGAGTCCTTGCCAGCATCTGGACAGATCGCCGTTTACCACCCGCTGGACTTCAACAAGTCGAGGCTTCAACCGGGTGACGGACAAAGTGAAAGCCTTCGGGGATATCGGGGGGTGCCCGTGACTCTCGGCCCAGGCCGTGTAGTGGATCAGCAAGTCTTTTTTGGTGACGGAGCCGACACCATCATCGACGTAGGCCTCGCTCAAAAATGCAGACACAGGGTCGGTCATCTCACGGAATTCTAGTTCCGCAATTCGTGTGCTCTCTGACTGGAAGAAGTCCCCTCGGGCTCGAAGCTGGGGGAGCGCGTCCAGTGCCTTGTTGAGCAAGCCGGACAACTCGGACGGAGTCGCTAGCCGTGCGTCAAGTTCGCCCTCGTTGATTTCCTCGCCCGTCCCTGAAAACTGCCGGGCAAACGGGATGACGCGCCACCGTCGAAAGAATGCCGCCGATGAATCGCGGGATCGCGGGAAGTGGTTTGCAGAGAACAGCAACCGGACGAAAGGCTTGAACTCGAACGAGGTTGAAAACTTATTCTCTCCAAGAAGGGTGTCCCCGCCGGTGAGCGACTTGAACACCGAACTATTTTCAAGTGTCGTGCTGGGCAAATCCGGGCAGACATTCGCCACTTTTCCCAGGAGCCGGGCCGGGCTAAACCGATCAGATTCTAGGCGTTGCAGACTGAGGGTTGACACGTTCCGCTCACCTACGAAGGCCATGAGTCCGGCGAGTGCTCGCCCTTTGCCGTTGCCGCCCGGTCCTTCAAACAGCACGGCTTTTTGGAGTGTCAAGGAGAGGTCGATAAGCCACGCTGCCAACTCCCAAACCATTCCCTGGCAATCCTCGGGGAACGTCTGTTCAACGAAGGCCGTCCACGCCGGGGAGGGTGCGACGGGGTCAAACGTTACTGGCAACTGGATGGGCCAGAGGTGGTCCGCTGTGTGCGGGTGCAGTTCGCGCGTACCGAGGTCAAGCAGCCCGTTTTTGACATTCAACAGGCGCGGGGGCTTCGTCCAAAACATCGGCGTATCAAGGCCAATGTAGGCCACGATTTCATCAGAAAGCCGCGTACTCCAGAGCCGGGCGCTTCCGCCGTCGATCAACTTAGCTTTGACTTGCTGCCGGATATGCTCGCCGCCTCCTGGGGTAAAGCAGCCCTCGCGGTAGGCGTAAAGATTCCCCCCGCAATCCTTGGCGAAGTGGGAACCTCTCAAAATGTCCTCGGCCAAAAGTTTAATTTTCTCCCCGCCTCGCGCCAACACAAGCCCAGAGTTAAGGGACGACTTTTCGTTGACGCTTTGGACGTCCGGGGCCTCCAGGGTCTCAGCCTGTGCCAGCAACTCGGCAAACCGTGCCGGGGTACCGCCAGACTCCAACCATTCGACGACGTCGCCCTTCGGTGGAAGGCCTGGCAGTCTACAGATTTTCACCGATTGCGCCCCCGCCGTTATCGCCAGCCGGGATACCTCAGAGGCATATTTCTCACCAGGCTCGTCACGGTCTGGAACGATCACGATGCAGCGGTTTTTCAGTGGGGCAAAGTCTGTCTGCTTTGGGTTGCTCGATCCACCAACGGTTGTGGAATGGATGCCAGGCAAACCCGCGTCTAGGGCTGCATGACAAGCCTTTTCACCCTCATGAATGACGATAGGTTCCCCATGAGAACTACGTAGTATTTCGTGGAGTCGGTAGAGCGGTTTCGGCTTCGGTGCGTGTTCGGTGCTGGATTGCCAGCCATGGCCGTCTGCCGTCGGTCCTGATTGTGCGAACCGTTTGGAACCGTCAGGGCAGTCTGTTCGTACCACACGAAGGACGGGCCGTCCTGCCGTGTCTACGTATTCGTACGTTATTGTTTTTGAGGCGTCAGCCACGGGGGCCGCTGTCCTGTGTGCGCCGGTCGCTGGAACGCCAAGGGCTCCAGCCACGATTTCCATGGCCTCGCGGAAGGCACACCCTCGGACGTTCTGGACCAATGCGAAGCCGTCGCCCGCCTGGGGGTCGCACTGGTTGCAAAACCAGGAGCCGCGCCCGTCGATGTTGTCGAAGCGAAACCTGTCTGTTCCGCCACAGGCCGGGCACGGGCCATGCGCTTTGGGGTTGGTTGGCACCGCGATACCTAGCGATTGTAAGACTTCGAGCCAGCGCCCCTGGGCCGCGGCCCGGACCCTGTCCGCGTGTGGCCGACTCATCTCGAAGCCTCGGTGCGGACTGGTCGCTTTAGGGCCTCCATGACCTCCGACAGCCGAACTCGAACGCCAGTGACGCCAATTCGATATGACGGGATTTGCCCGGATTTGATCATCGAATACATAGTCGCCCGGCCACCTAGTCCCAAGGCCACGACATCGTCCACGCTGCAAAATCTTTCGTCCACGTTGTGCCCTCCTCTGTGAAGTGTGTTGCTGTCCGATACGTACGTACAGTATCGAATAGACCGGCGAGGCGCTAGACGCAAAAACTCCCCATTGAGTTTATGAGGGGCACAAACTCAGAGGGGAGTTTTTGTATTGGTGTAACTACGTACGATCGCTCAGGGAGCAGAGGGGAGGGGGTTACCGTTTCGCGTTCGCCTTGCAGAATTTAATGGCGTCGTCTATGACCTTGTAGCCATTGGGCTTGGCTTGCACGGCCTTAATCAGCCGGTCCAGCTCCTTGAGGTCTATCGCTGCCAGCACGCTTTTAAGCATCGACACGGGGGCCTCTTCTGGTCCCAATGCGTCGAGCATCCATTCCCGTACGTGCTTCTGAATGGTGCGCGTGTCGTACTGAAAGCCTTTTGCGCGCACAAGTTCGGCATCGACCGCCAGCCCCCACGCCGCCAACGATTTCGGCTTTGTCGTCCCTTGAGCGTAGACAGATCGGCACGCGGTAAAAATCGCTTGAGCCTCCGAGGGTCGCCCCTGCTTGGGGACTAGGTTTCTGTGAGCTACACGCCACGCATCCCGCGCCGATTTTATGAACTCGGCTTCAGTTGGTGCGTCAGGTACAAGCAGCAATTCCGGGGCCGGTTTAGGTCTCTGCGAGGGGGACTCAATTTTACTGGTAGGGTGGCTCGGGGCTTTGCCGGTGGGTTTTTTCGTGGGCATGGGTTCCCGTCCTCTCGGGTCCTCAAGATGGTTGAAGGAAGGCCCGCTGCCGGTGAGGTGCCGACAGCATCACATCAGAGGATCAGTCCGACGTGTGGCCTTCCTATGGTGCTTACCAGTCCCGCGTTCCCGTTACGGTTTCGGTCACGGTTCCAGGCGTATCACGGTATCCCTACCGTGCTCCCCTGTCTAGGTGTTGTGCCATACTGTCCGCAGAGTCTACTACATACTGCGTAGCGTATCAATACGTACATTCTCATAAGCCGCGGGCCACCCGTTCAATCCGGGTCACCGCCACCAATAAAACCCCCTTTCCAAAATCCTCAATCCCCTTCTCTCAACGCTAGATTCTGCCTGTCTCTCGTCTCATACCTCATCAACTCACCACCGAACAGTTCCGACCGAAACCGACCTCGCCAGACCGTGGCGTGGGCACTCCGTGGACACGGTCTCCCCACCCCATTCCTCATCCACCAGCAAGTTCGGATTTCCGTCTCTTCGTCCCAGAAGTGTTCTCATTTGTACACGCCATCTTCCTTTCAACAACTCTTGATAGGGGGAGTATTAGCAATGGAAAAACCAACGGGGAAACCGATAGGCAGACCGAGGCTCTATCCCCCAGCGGAGCCTGGATGCGTATTCTGCGGAAAACAGCCACCTGAAATGCGGACACCGGTCACTCTGAAATAGAGTTGATAGGGCCGCTCTGGGGTTTGGAAGCGGTTTGATGTTCTGCGCGATTGAAATCCTGCTGGGCTGCCCGAACCTCACGAACCTGGGGACTGGAGGGGCCTGGTTCGGATTCCATGCGCGAGGGAAACCTGCTGATGACGGACCACTATCTCGATGGCGCTGCAAGTTTTTTGGCTGGCGGTGTTGATGGTCTGGATATATGTATTGAAACCAATCTCCCTAGCCAACTTGGCTTCAACTGAAGGTCAATCTTCGAACACTCGACAAGTCTCGTTAGGCACTTCTTGGCTTTATCGGAACCAGTGTAGAGGTGTTCCCAATACTCACTCGAAGAAGCTTCATCTCTCATGAATTCTCGTAGGGCAGCATTGGCTTCTTCAGAAAATAAAAATGCTCCGCTATCCGAAGACTTCCTGATCTTGTGAAATGCTTGCTCCAAATAAGCATCAAATTTGGCCTGGGACTCCTTGTCCACCTCCCGTCTCGCAGTCATCGCTTCGGAATACTCGGTCCAGTTCTCATCATAGTAGTAGGCGAGATCAGACAGTGCCTCGATAGCATTTTTATATGCGGCAACGCGCAACTCCCACCAATTGCGTTGGCGGTGGTCTTTGTTGGCGAGCATGGACGAAAATAGCCCCGCTATTAAGCCCACAACTGCGAGTTTAAGAAGTTCGAGAATAACTTCCATCTTTATGTATAACTCTTAGGTCTCCTGCGTCCTGCCTTTGCCGCAGAGCAAAGCAGCCTCAGCAATTCGTTGGTGAGGCAAGTCTACGGCAAAGTCCAACGCTTATCCACCGCTTCATCTGGTGCAACTCTCCTGGATAGACTGCGAATCGTGCAGTCTATCCAACCCAAATCACTTTAGGATCACTGGCGGTATCACATCATGCGCCACACCAACATCGGGACAGCCTGCAGGATGCTCAGGCCGTCCAGCAAGACCGCAGCAAGCGAAGAGCCGACGCCGTACCCTGGCGGTACGTGGAGGCTCTGAGCGACGCGAGAACAAAACTGGCGGCCTTTTCAGCATCCTGTTCGAGCATTCGACAAATTGGTCTTGGGTGATGGACAATGTGATTCGACTTCACCGCCATTCGGCCATCTGGGACAAGGATCACTGCGTATGAAACGGCCGCGACCATCGGGGGAACAGCGGGCACAACAACGGTTCGGCACCGGCACCCGCGCGGCGGCGTTTTATGCCAACCAGATGCTGGATCACCTGAATCCCCTGATGCAACAGTTCATCGCACGGCAAGAGATGGCCTTTATCGCCACCGCCGATGCCAGCGGCGCCTGTGATTGTTCGTTTCGAGCCGGCATCCCCGGCTTCGTGCATGTGCTCGATGACAAGACGCTCGCCTACCCGGAGTATCGAGGCAATGGCGTCCTTGCCAGTATGGGCAACATCCTGGAGAACCCGCAGATCGGAATGATTTTTTTGGATTACTTCCAGAGCACGGTCGGCTTGCACGTGAATGGAAAGGCCCGGGTCCTCTCCCCCGATGACATAGTGGGCTTACCCCGTCTTCCGGCAGGCATGGTCGAAGCCACCCAGCTCAAGGGCGGGCGCCGCCCGGACGCCTGGATCGTGATCGAGGTGGAAGAAGCCTACATCCACTGTTCCAAGCATGTTCCCCTCCTCACGCGATTGGATAAGAAGATCGCCTGGGGCACTGACGACGAGGTCACCAAGGGTGGCGACTTCTTCAAAACCAAGCCTGGACCTCAGTCATAGACCCACATCGCCCGAATACGGCCAAGTACGGGACCCGGAGCCGGTCCTCGTCTCCACACCGTTGCGCCTCACCACATGGTCCAGGCCATGGGCCAGAAACAATCTTCGCGCCAAGGGTGGGAGGGAAGTCTTTCGGTTGGTTGGATGGATGACCGGGTTGGACATGACACCGGCAGGCTTGTGTGTCCACAAACCTGCCGGTTGAACTGGTTGCTGACGTGAAACAGGGGCGTCTGAATAAGGCGAATGCGTATGGAGGCGCGTTACTCTCTGAACAGCTTGACCTCAACCTTTTGCCCCTTGATCCTCGTCCGGGTGAGCGCTTTGATCACATCCCCTGCCATGGCTTTGGGGACCTCCACCAGGGAAAAGCGATCGGCCACTTCAATCGCGCCGATGACTCGGGAGTGAATTCCGGCTTCATTCGCAATGGCCCCAACGAGATCGGCTGGCCGGATGCCGGACGTTTTCCCCGCACCGATGTGGAGCGTCGCCATGGTCCCTGCGGAACTGCGTCGAGGAGGCCGGCCTTGCCCCTGCCCTTCCCCCGACCTGGCACCACGAGCGGGCTCCCGTGAATCCGACCCGTAGCGTGGAGACATACGGCGGACGTCCTCTCCCCGCGTCTGCGCGGAAGGAATCTCTACCTCCACACGTTGTTCGGCACCGGCTTGGTAGGCCAATTTCACCGCGGCCGCGGCCACCGCGATCGGATCTCCCTGCTCCGCTAGGGCCTCGACCACGGCACGAAACTGAGCCAGGTCTCCTGCCGTCAAAATCTCCTGAATCGCGGCACGCGTTCGATCGAGTTTCTTCGCTTGAAGGTCGGCAATGGAAGGCACCGTGACCATTTCGATCCGGGCCTTCGTGAGCTGCTCGATATTGCCCAGCAACCGCTGCTCGCGGGGCTCGACAATGGTGACCGCCACCCCTTCGCGCCCTGCGCGTCCGGTCCGTCCGATGCGATGGACGTAGACTTCCGGCGCCGAAGGCAAATCATAATTCACCACGTGCGACACATGCGGGATATCCAACCCTCTAGCGGCCACATCGGTGGCCACGAGCAGCTGAATCTGCCCGGAACGGAAGCTTTTCATGACCCGATCGCGTTGATCTTGGTTCATGCCGCCATGGATGGCCTCAACCCGGTAGCCGCGGCCTTTCAGCATCCCCGTCAACTCATCCACTTCGATCCGCGTCCGACAAAACACGAGCGCGGATGTTGGGCTTGCCATATCCAGAATACGAGCCAGCGCGGCCACTTTGTGGGGTCTGGAAACCAGATAGGCGGTTTGGCGCACACGTGGGGCTGCACCAGCCTTCAGCGCCTCCTTCGCGATGCGGATCTCGACAGGATCCTTCAAATGGCGGTGAGCAATCGCCGAGATGCGGGATGGCATGGTGGCGGAAAACAACGCCGTCTGGCGACCCGCGGGCGTTTTCTCCAAAATCGCGTCCAGATCCTCGGCAAACCCCATATCCAGCATTTCATCGGCCTCGTCCAGCACCACCACCTGCAAGTGTTTGAGCTGAAGCGTATTGCGACGGATATGGTCCAGTGCCCGCCCAGGAGTCGCCACCACAATTTCGACGCCGCGCTTCAGCGCCATCAGCTGCGGAGAAATAGCCTGACCGCCATAAATAGCCAACACGTTTAGGGACAATTCTTTGCCATAGCGCTGCACGGCCTCAGCGACTTGCACCGCCAACTCTCGTGTCGGCACCAGAATCAGGGCGATGGGATGACGCCGAGACGCATGGGCCAACCGCTGAAGAAGGGGGAGCGTAAAAGCGGCCGTTTTCCCCGTGCCCGTCGCAGCCTGCCCCAGCAAGTCACGCCCAGCCAGCAGCGGCGGGATGGCCTCCCGCTGGATTGCCGTTGGCTCTTCGTATCCCAAACTGTCGAGCGTGGTGAGAAGGGTTGCCTCAAGACCGAGGGCGGCGAATCCGGGAGAAAACCCTTTGGCCGGAGTGGCGACCTGCGGATGATTTGTGTCGTGCTTCATAAGGTGTCGTCCGTTCCTTTCCTGGAGCGCACTCCAGAGCGCAAGAACCGGGGGACCGACCCCGGCCAAGCCATCATACCAAAACATCACGAGAAGATCAGAATGGAAATTAACCGGCCCAAGACAGACCGACAAGCCAGGCTCACTCTCAGTGACCGGCTGTCAGAGGAAACCGGTGATTGGGAACACGGCGAGAGGGAGTTTTCTGGGAAGGCACCATCTCGCGGCAATGCGTACGCCAGCTCCGACACACCGCTGGGCCTGTTGCAGAACCAGACCTCGCACCCAAAGGGCTCAGGACATGACCGGACGGCCCCACGCACAGCGTGTGGCCGTCCGGTTGAGCGCATTGGCTAGACACTAAACGGTTCAACCTCGCCAGGCTTGCGCAACATCTTGTTGACTTCGTCAAGATGCAGTTCTTCTCCCACAATCATCTCTCGTGCAAATTCTTCTAACAAGACAGATTTTCCCTCGGCCATTTTCAGGAGGTCATAATAGGAGCACACGGCCACTTTCTCGTGCTCCAAACTTTCTCGCAAAATATCTCCCACATCATGCTTCTCTGTTTCCAATAGCGTGCCAATCTTCAGCGAGGGGTGGCCGCCTAACAAGGTGACCAGTTCGCCGGCTTTATGGGCATGGACCAGGCTCTCGTCGGCATTGCTTTTCAGCCACGACACAATAGGAATACGGTTATAGCCATAGACCATCAAGGAGTAATGCGTGTAGCGGACGACCCCGGCTAATTCATGTTCCATAATGGTATTGAGGATCTTTACGGCCCGTTGTGTGTCTTGATCGTTCATAGCCTGCTCTCCTTAGTCTAAACATCTACCCCGTCGAATGAGGTGGTATGTTGTGAGTCGCGTGCCGAACACGTGCAGCTGATGCAGCATAACACGGCGGCATGGACAGGGGCATCGGGGGGTGCGTCACCGCATCGAAAAAAGAAACCCGAGTGATGGTGAAGGAATGCTTTCTGAACATGAGGCCTCTGAACGACGCGAGCACACCGCCGGCTGGCTGTTTCAGCCCCCGCTACACCTATGTTCTGGTGATGACAACAAGACGTCCAACCAGCTCAGCAGGAAGATGGTTGGGCGCCTGTGCGAGATCAACTCGCGACCCAACCCCTTGCACGACCCGTAGCCCCTCTGAGGTCCGCACGACTCCTTTGACGCGAAGCGCCTGGAGTTGTCGGACTTGGTGAATGAGCTGATCCGGTGTGATGCCCTCGGACATCGAGATTTCTCGCGCCTCAAATTCCTCATGGCGATGCGGCATCACCAGCGGTGTTCGGGAACGGGATGACCGTGCCAGACCCGTGATCGTCGGCGGAAAGACAATGGCGCTGTCAATCTGTCCCTGGATGCTATGAAGCACCGGGGCCCCCGGCGCGAGTTCCTGAAGCATGGCGTCCACTCGGCTCAACGACTCGGCTGACACCAGATCCAGCTTATTGAGCACGACCAAATCCGCCGACGACACTTGCTGTGAAAACGTGCCCGCAATATCCCGCCCCTCTGCCACCTGCTCCGCATTCACGACCACGACTGCGAGACTCTCGCCCACCCATTCGGTGAGCGGTTCACGCCAAAACGTCATGAGGGTTTCGAAGGGCAACGCCACTCCAGACGTTTCCACCACGATCCGATCCGGACGAATGGTTTCCCACAGAGACTGCAAGGTACTGAGCAATTCGCCGGACAGCTGACAGCACACACACCCGCCGGCCAATTCGACATAGCCCGAGCCGCCGGCTTCTTGGAGCAAGGCTTTATCAATCCCTAACTCGCCAAATTCATTCGACACGACGGCCAACCGCAGCCCCTGCCGCTGGGCATCGGCAATCAAATGTTTCACCAGTGTCGTTTTTCCCGCACCTAAAAACCCGGACACCACCACAGCCGGCACCCCAAAGAGTGCCCCGGTGTCGGGTGATGGGGAAGCTGCGTCTGGATTGTGAGAATTCATACGTGTGAAAGCCTGTGAATATGTGGATACGCTGCGAGTGTGTTCGTATTCTCGTTGTTGAATCAGGAAGGTCAGGGTAGAGGCAATGAAGTTCGTGAGTCAATGGGGTTGGGCGATGGGAACCCTGGCACACAGGTGCCTGCGAGGTCTGGCCTGTCTGAGGGAAATTAGAACGCAGGTCGAAAGAACACTGACCCCAGCTGCCTGAGGCAGCTGGGGTCAGGAACCGAGGACGTTCACTTCTGGGACAAAGACGTTTCTCTCACGCCTTGCGGGTATATTTTCTGGTAATCCCCAGCAATCCCAAACCTGTCAGCAACATGGCAAAGGTCGCTGGCTCTGGCACGGGAGCCACGATGGCATTTAAGTTGACCGCTCCATTTTGCGCGCCGAGATAGATACCGACATCACCAGGACCTGGATTGGAGTCGCCAAACCCGGGAGCAAACTTTGCTTCGTGGTCGCTCAGCTTATACACGCCACTAAATTTATAGAATTCATATCGACGAAGGATTGATGCCGCATTCGGACCGACAGGTACACCAAAGCCGCTCTCTAATTGTCCGGAGTTTGGGTTGCCTGGGTCTTTCTGCAACAATTGCCACTCAACTTCCGTTTTTGCGGCTTTGACTTTGGCGTTATCGGCCACAAGATCTTCTAATTCAATCGGGTCCTCAAGCTCTGTCGTGAACACCTTGACCCAGAGTGCGTCTCCGAACTGTTGGTCATTTTCAGGTGCAGGTGCTTGAATTTGCGCAACCACTACTGGGGGGGCGGGAGGATTTCCGGGTGGAGTAGGAATAACCTGCCATGCTGGCGCAGGAAGAGTGACCGTTCCGTTGGTCAAGACACCGGGCGTCGCAGTTTCAAGCAGCCAGCTATAGGTGGTCTTGGTTGGAGTGCGAAGCGTGCCGACCCCAAAGTGATCACACGGCGTGCTTGGACCATAGCCGACTCCACCGCCGGACCAGCAGTTGTCTCCAGGTGTGATGAAGGTTCCACTTGGCGTGCCAAAATCCCATATACCATTTTGGAAGAGGCCGAGATACGTCACCTTCGTGCCAACAATTGCCCCGTTCGTATATTCAGATATGGTGGGGGAACCATACCGTTGGACGCTTGTGGCAGGGTTAAAGCCACGACCGGTTGGGAAGCCGCGACCAGGGCCACCAAAGGTATCGGAAATATCGGCCCCATGGAGGCCTTCGAGATCAATTTCAAAGCCATGTGCGGTGTGGCCCGTATCATTGATCACGTCAAAGTTACCCAAAAACCCGATGACTGCAGCAGACGTCAGGCTCGGCGCGATTGCGACAGACAAGGCAACGGCAGAAAGCATAACTGAGAGACGAGATACCATTTCGACCTACTCCTTCTTCTAAGATGATTTGGTGAATCAGAGATTCCCTTCAAATTACATATGCAACTATTGAACCATGTTACTATCTGCTTGATAATATTGATGGATGTTATTTTAGGTTCGTGTTGGTTTCCCCATGTGTCAAGTGGAGCCGACAGTTATGTTCTTTGATCATTTTCGTACCACCATATATAGAAGTTAAATTCCGCTAAAACCACTACATATAGGGTACTGTCGTCAGTTCTTGACAGTTCCATTTTGCCCCATTCCTAAACCACGAGGAGGCCACACCACTGTTTCAATAAGCGGGCTGGAACAGAGTAGTAAATGCGAGTCGTGTGGAGGAGCGAAATAGGTGGTTCGTGACGAGCTAGTGTAGATAGAGCCTGTCTGTCCTGGAGCACGCGATGAGAGCTCTCAGGATTCAGGGGGTAACGGGCGATGGGGACATGAACGTAACATCGCCGGGGCAGACTTGCTGACACCATGACACGCACTTGCCAAATCCCACCTGCCGCCACGCTTCGTAGATCACCACCGCCAACGTATTTGGATACATTGAGACTCCGGCTTCCCGGGACCATCGGAACACGGATTCGCTGCGGCTGGGGAACATTCCCCAGCATCTCAGCCGGCAACCCACGGTTTTTCGGACCAACCACAAACACATCGTCCTCGCCAGGATCCATGAGGTCGTACCGTTGGGTACTTTAGTGGAGACCGCACACAAACGGCGTTCGTCCAACCGGGCAACACATGCAGCCCAGCTGTCCTAGGCGGAAAGTCTCTCCTGTTGCGTCAAACGTCCCGCTTTTCGATTCCCTAACAGGCGGTTAAACACTAGTCTCTCATTGTGATATCGCCACTCAGACAGTCTCTGACGGCGAGAGAACAGGCCGGCAGGATGGTCAAACAGGCTGTCCAGCAAGGCCGCAGCGAGCGAAGAGACGACGCGTACCGACGGTACGTGGAGCCTCTGCGCGAAGCGAGCACGCAGATGGCAGACTGTTTGACCATCCTGCTAGAACTGTCCCCTGAGACTCCGCTACACTTCGTGGCCGTGGAAAGGAGAGACCGATGCAGGAGGAACTGACCGTCAACTACTATGCACTGCTCGAACTTTCACCTGCCGCCTCGGCCGCTGAGATCAAAAAGGCCTGGCATGAACAAGTGCAGGTGTGGCACCCAGATCGATTTATCCATGCACCAGCACTGCACCAGAAAGCAGAAGCCCGGGCACAACTGATCAACCAGGCCTATCAAACCCTCAGTGACCCCACCGCACGCAAACGCTACGATGCCACCACAGAAGCCGCTTCGTCTCCCACACCCGCACAGCCATCCGATCCCTCACGCCCTCACCCCACCCCACGCGCCCGCCAGGAGCCTCGAGGACCCCGAACCCTCATTACCCTCGCTCGACAGGATCACCCCCTGCTCACGGTTCCTCCCATTCATCTCCTCGTCGACAGCCAAGAGCCACGCCCCTACACCTTTCATGGGCTCCTGCGCATAGCCGGGATCATTCGACAGGCACTACCAGCCGGCGACTATGCGATTGCTGAGGCGCCAGCCCTCTTGTGCGTGAAGCGCACGCGAGCGGAAGAACTCTACACCACGCTCTCCAATCCGTCCGACCGTCGACCGCCATTTCTGCACGCACTCAATCAGCTTCTCGCCTTCCCCCATCGGTTTTTGGTGATCGAAGGCCCGATCCAGCACAGCAAAGTCGGAGCACGACGGTTAAGCCTCTACCACACTCATCGATTGCTAGATTTTCTGGATGCGATTACGGCGAGATATGGGATCCAGATCGTGTTTTCGGCTACTCGTGAGGAAGCAGAAGAACGTATCGCGAATCTTGCGGCCATGCACTACGCCGACTTCCTCGCCCAGCAACAGGGACTCGGGCGCTTTCTTCATGAAGACGAGGTCTAAGCGAGACAAAAGCGACAAAAGAGCCTGCTGAGGCTGACCGTCGAAGGTAGCTGTCGAGACAGACCTCACCGGTGTCTGCCAGCTCTGGCTCTCCCGCACCACCGGCATTGTCCCATCCATGCGAAGCAGGCAGGCAGTTATACACACTTGCCAAATGAGACCTGTCGCCACGCTTCGTAGAGGACCACCGCAACAGTGTTAGATAAATTGAGGCTCCGACTCCCCGGCACCATGGGAACGCGGATACACTGTGGCCCGATGACACTCTTCAGTATCTCAGCCGGCAACCCGCGGCTTTCCGGGCCAAACACAAACGCATCGCCCTCGCCATAGGCCATCAGATCGTAGCGTTGGGTGCCTTTGGTGGACACAGCAAACAGGCGGCGATCATTCAAGCGCTCCGCGCACTCCGCCCAGCTATCGTAGACGGTGATCGTCGCAAATTCATGATAATCCAGCCCCGCCCGCAACAATTGCTTATCCTCAAGCGTAAACCCGAGTGGCTTCACAAGATGCAGTGTGGCGCCGGTATTGGCGCAGAGGCGGATGATGTTGCCGGTGTTCGGAGGAATTTCCGGTTGATAGAGAATGACGTCGAACATGGTGTGCGTGATTGGAAGGTCAGGTAGCGATCCCTGAATAATCCGCTGTTGGGAAGGCAGTCTACCGCAACCCCCACACGCGTATCCAGCCGGTGCGGTGTTGAGAGCCGGCATCAAAGAATAACCGCGTCAGCCGTCTTGTTGTTCGTCTGCTGGTACCCACCGGAAACGGAAGTACATGAACCGCTGCTCGGATTCCCAAGGCGTAATATGTGTCTCTCGACGAACCTCCTGCAATGCGAACTCTGGCCCCAACTCCGTGACAATAGTTTGCTCATCGTAGCGCATGACATCGAGACCGCTGCATTGTGGCGGACCATCCACCGCAAAGGTGGCCACGACAATCGTACCGCCCGGGTGCAAGGTGCGTCGCACTGCCGCGACGTATCCGCGCCGGTCCTCTGGGGCCATCAGAAAATGGAATACCGCCCGGTCGTGCCAGAGGCCAAAACGATGAGGAGGCTCGAACGCGGTCACGTCAGTCTCACACCACTCCACAGCAGCGGCTCGCGCGCCGAGGCGAGCGCGGGTCTGGGCCAGCGCGACCCCGGACACATCGAGCACGGCAAGCCACGTGTAACCGGCATCGAGCAGGCAGTCAATGAGCGTGGAGGCCCCACCGCCAACATCAATGACTCCAGCATCCTTGCTCAACCCGGACGCAGCGATGAGCGCCAGTGATAGCTCAGGGCGGCGCTGATACCAGCTCACATCCTGCGACCCCTTGGTCTGATAAACTTGGTTCCAGTGTTGTTGACGGTTCATGTTCGAACAGGGGATCCCCAGAGACGTTCAACATAGAAGCCGAGGGTGCAAGCAGGGAAATGAAGCCCGGCTCATGAAGTGTCCCCCTCGACCGCAACCTGAGGTTGCACTCTTAGAATGAAACCACCTTGTCAGAGCCTCGAATCATTTCGTAAAGATCCTGCATCGTAGAGAGCGGGCAGAGCTCCGTCCCTTCCGAGTTCCGCAACGTGAGGCAGGTGCCACACGCTAAAATGGTGCCACCGGCATCGACAAAGGCCTGCATTTGAGTTCTGACAGGAAACTGGTCAGCATGCAGCGACTCGCTCTCAACGCCCTTCGCTAACAAGAATGCGCTGCACGTATCGCCTTGCTTGAGTGAGAACACGCCAAGACGAAACGCGTTCCACACTGTTTCGGCATCCGATGAATAAACGACAATGCCGAACTTCATATCAAGCTCCTACGGTGCTGCCTAACTTAAAACTAACCGGGCTCGGCCCGAGAAAGCGTGAACATGAGAAACGAGCTCCGGCCTTGGCCGGAGCCCAGTGATCAATTAGCGGATAGTCGATCTGCGTCATACTCTTATTTGGTTCAGAAGAAGGGATGCGGCAGAAAGGTAGAACGAGATTCTTTGGCTCGTGGAATCTCCCAAAACGTTCCTGCCAAGTGCCAGGCCCCATGTTCAAACGTCAAATGGTGGACCTCGCCATACCAACTATCAATATTCACGCGTTGGCCCGTCTCATTGAACATGGCCCAGAGGCTTCCGGTGCAGGTGACATGGGCCAGCGGTACCGTCTTCCCTGCCTCTACCTTGATTTTCGAAAAGATATGGGTCCCCCCAAAATCATGATACTGGGTAAACAGATCACTCCACACGGCCTTGACACTGTCCTTGGTATAGCCACCATGCTTATAGTCTTCTGAGTAGAGCGCCATTAAGCCATNNTGAACAGGGACAAGATGGCCTGGACCGTGCGGTCATCGCCTTGGATATCCGCCCCTTCTGAGAAGTGTGTACCCCTGGTGTCAGGAAAAACGGGTGGAGGAGACGACTGACATCCCTGAGAAGCCACGAGCACGCCCGTCAAGATTCCGATCACGACCGCTGGGTGTTTGCAGTACATGTTGTCCTCCTCTAAGGAAGTTGTTGTTAGGAGCATTCACTTTTCGGGGTCATTTTCGAGCATAAAAAAAGCCCTTTTCAGACCTTCCACCCTGGTCCAAAAAGGACTTCATTGTCCTTCTCCCTGAAGACGCCGTTGTCTTTTGTCGAAGACGCCCTTGTCTTCGGTGAGAAGGCTAGCACAAGGAAAACATAAACGCAAAACAAGAATAAGGGGACAGCAACTGTCTTGACTGTCCAGCACGCTGAACCAGATCCGGATGCCAGGGGGATCCGATGTGTGAGCATCGTATTCAGGATGATCAGCAGTTTCCGCATGCAGGCGGTCAGGGCACCTTGTTGGCTTTGCCGGCCGCACACAAGCGCTGGGAGAACGCGCGGATCACGAGATTGAACCGGGTGCCACGAGGGTCCCCCCTATACAGCACGGCTTGAACCTGCGCTCGGCCGCCCCAGACCGTGCGCGTCCCCCGCCACGTCCCACTGTCGCGATTGAATGGGGCCACGCCGACCAGGGCCGCGATCTGCTTGCCGGTCAACGTGCCGAGTTCCGGCAGAGTCGCCAGCAGCGTAGTCGTCACCACCGGCCCCACGCCGGGCGTGCTCTGCAAGAGCTCCTCCTTCTCGCGCCAGACAGGACGCTCCCGGATGGCCTGTGCGAGATCGCGGTTCGTGTGGCTCACTTCCCCGTTCAAGCCAAGCGATGTGCGTGCGCAGACTCTTGCGCACCGGCGGGCGGGCACTCGCCAGACGGGTCTTCTCCGCCGTCAGCCTCTCGACCAGTTGCCGACGACGTGTCAGGATGGCGTCCAGCGTCTGTGTCTGCACATCCGGCAGGGGCCGCGGCTCCGGTCGCATGACTTCGGCAACATGCGCCAGCGTCTGCGCGTCCAGGGCATCGGTGTTGGCCAGTTTCCCCGCCGTCTTCGCAAAATCCCGCACCTGGCGGGGATTGACCACGACCACCGGCACCCCAGCCGCAGCCAAGGCCCCCGAGAGGGGGAGCCCTATCAGCGAGACCTATAACCCCGCCAACAAATCGTAGCGCCAATGCTTCAGCCCGCGCAGGCCGTTCTCGGGCTTTTCTATGGGCGAAACTAGCGGATCATGAGACGACATGGCATTTCTCCTGGATGTCCGGTCTGTTGCGATATCTTGGACCCACATGTCCTCCACCATGTTTCGACGGAGAGCTTCGTTCCCTGTTCTGTCATGGTTGACGCCTTCAATCGGTGCGACTCAGCCTGCTCGACTATCAGCGCGTCGCTATCTGCCATTGATGATCATGATGGCTCGGTACGGAAGACCGGATGAAAACAACCAGCCAAGGAATATGAGCGTGAACGTAAACATGGCGACGAAGATCGTCATCTTGCACGTGCTCACCAACAGATCGGTGCTCTCTGCGAGGACTATCCGCAATACCGGCGACATCGTCACCTCCCTTGTTATGTGCTTCCAGGGCTGTCCGCTCATCTCGCTCGCATAAGCCCAGTTACCTGATAGGACATTGCAAAACTGGTACCTCTGGAGGCTGCCCGTCCTCGGTACTCACATGGGAGCCAAGTACGAAAATAGCTAAACAATATCGGAGGTTAAGAAACTGATGCGCTGCGAGAGGCACTCGCGTCACGGTTGCGTCTGTGGATGAGCGGTATTGCACCGCGCGCAAAGTGCGAAGTCGCACCAAATGCAGGATATGAAAGGATTCAGGATAACGTCATTCGGTCGTTTTAAGACGAGGACACGGCATACTGATGATTTTGCGGGGTTGATCAATCCAGTGGACAGTGTGCCGTATCTATCCTGTGTCACGGGTGGGTCCTGACGTGACTTGGCCCTGCGCCATCGCATGGTGCAGTTCCAGTGTGAAGGGCCTTGATTCGATCACCTCATGGCTCATCGAAATCCGCGACGCGGACACGTCTCCATCGCACGGCTCCCCCCATTTAACCGAATCACTCGCCACGCTAGGTCGCCACCAGGCCACCACCGCCGCCGTTACGGACGAGCGGTGCCTGCTCCACCATAACGTTCACTGATACCCCCACCCTCCCAGCACGGACCGGATTCTCGACCCCATCCCGCCGTTCCCGTCCATCACGCTCGCGCTCGCCCCGCACATACGTGACCCGATCGTACCGGAGAGGATCGATCCAGCGCTAAGCCCCTGATCCCAATGGACGCCTAGGGTCTCGCTCCCGTTCAGGCGGTGACTGCCCACGGCTTAGCAGGCTGCGGAAACCCTCGATGCTTGTTCACCAGCCGTCGCTGTCGTTCGTGAAGCGTCGAGCGTGAAACGTTGTTCGTTCCGGATTCTGACGCTTCACGCTTCACGAGAGACGCTTCACGGGTGTCGAGCACGCCGCTGGCGGCATTTTTCAGCATCCTGCTAGCCTCCAGCCATGGCCCCCACGATGAGAAGCGGCTCAGCCCCTGTCGCGACGGCCTCGGGGAGGGGAGCGTCCGACGCCTCATGGGATAGATCCAGCTCGCAGGCGAACAACCGCACAAACGGTCGACGCCGTTGCGTGACGTGGTCGCGGATTGTCCCCCGCAACATCGGATAGCGAGCCTCAAGCGCGTCGAGCACTGAGCGCTGCGTCACTAGACCCACGACGTCCAGCTTCACTTCACCGTCCACGCACGCCAGCGTCCGCAAATGCGTCGGAAGTATGATTCTAATCATGGCCCGGCTCCTAGCAGGCTGCGGAAACACTCGATGCTTGTCCAACCAGCCGTCGCTGTCGTTCGTGAAGCGTCGAGCGTGAAACGTTGTTCGTTCCGGATTCTGACGCTTCACGCTTCACGCTTCACGAGAGACGTTTCACGGTTGTCGAGCACGCCGCTGGCGGCCTGTTTCAGCATACTGCTAGACTAAGCGAGACTCGCTCTCGACCTCACGGCTGATCAAAATGGCTGTCCAGCGAGGCCGCAGGGAGCGAGGAGAGTGAGGCGTACCTACTGGGATACGTCGCAGCGAGGGTCGCGACTGAGAACGAAGCTGGCAGCCATTTTCAGCAGCCGTCACACCTTGGTCATGGCAGCGTCTGAACTTCCACGGACAACACCGCCGGAAGATCTCGGACGATCGGCGCCCAACTATCCCCGGCATCGGCAGATGCGTATACCTGTCCGCCGGTGGTTCCGACGTACAGGCCGCACGGATCGAGCGAGTCGACAGCCATCGCATCGCGCAACACATTCACGTAGCAATCGCGTTGCGGCAGCCCATTCGTGAGCGACTCCCACTCATTCCCGCCCGTCCGGCTGCGATAGACCCGTAACTTCCCGTCAGTCACGTAGTGTTCCGAATCGCTCTTGATTGGCACCACGTAGATGGTCTCCGGCTCGTGCGCATGCACGGCGATGGGGAACCCGAAATCGGTCGGCAAGTTCCCGCTGACCTCGTGCCACGATTCGCCGGCGTCGTCGCTGCGCATGACGTCCCAGTGCTTTTGCATAAACAGCACATTTGGACGCGACGGGTGCATCGCGATGCGGTGAACGCAGTGGCCGACATCCGCATCCGGATCGGGAAGCTCATACTGTGACTTCAATCCACGATTCATCGCCCGCCACGTCTTGCCGGCGTCGTCGGTGCGGAACACGCCCGCAGCCGAGATGGCGATAAAGATCCGTTCTGGATGACTCGGGTCCAGCACAATCGTGTGCACGCACATCCCACCGGCGCCCGGCTGCCAGAGGTGCCCTTTTACGTCGCGCAGGCCTGGAAGCTCCTGCCAGGTCTGCCCGCCATCAATCGAGCGGAACAAGGCGGCGTCTTCAACCCCGGCGTACACCGTATCCGGATCGGTCAGCGACGGTTCGAGATGCCACACCCGCTTGAACTCCCAGGGGTGCGGCGTGCCATCGTACCACTGGTGTGTACCGGGGGTGCCGTCATACACGAACTGGTTCCCCACAGGCTCCCAGGTGTTCCCCCCGTCGTTGGAACGCTGGATCTGCTGCCCAAACCAACCGCTGGACTGCGACGTATACAGCCGGTTTGGGTCAACGGGAGAAGCCTGAATATGGTAAATCTCCCAACCCCCAAAGTGGGGGCCCTTGACCTCCCACCGTTCCCGCTTGCCGTCCGACGTCAAAACAAACCCACCCTTGCGCGTGCCAACGAGTAGCCGTACCGTGCTCATTCTCTCCGCCTTCCTGAGCGTCGCGCCGTTTCTGGCAAGAACCTGTTCTCAACCAGCTTCCGCCCGTCGCTGGCACAACTCCATCGGCAAGCCTGGGATCTCGATCGCCAGCCGGATCGCGAACGTTCCCTTGCGTGCATAAGAATCCGCGCGGTGATGACGATCACCTCCTCAAGAGGCTTGGCATCGATGAGGAAGTAGCCGCCCAGCTGTTCACGCGTCTTCGCGAACGGGCCGTCGGTCCCGAAACGAAAAAAACAGGGATAGACTACGTATTTCCCAACACGCTGTCAAATCAACAGTCAGGAGGAGCAATAGACCAGGAGGTCTTGCCGCTTCCTACTCTTTTAGTTCTGCTTGGAGAAAAGCCCGTGGGTCTGCCACTGAATTCTCCAGAAACAGTACCGCGGCAACACCCGCAGACTGTCCGTAGCAACGTACGATGGGAGGGTCGGAGCTCTCGAGTCTCTCTGGCGAGGGGACTGCGGAAGATCTCACACCTCTGTTTTCTTTAACAACCGGCAGCGTGCGGGAAGTCGGTGGTCGGCTGAGTCGGCAACCCGCTGAGTCAACGCGGCATACCCATCCCTGCTCGTCCCTAGGCCGGTCACTTCCAGAGCGAGCGCACCGCCGTGAAGTTCTGTCGCACCCTCTCGTTCAGGCGCCAGAGCAGCGTTTGAAACAGTCGCGGGTCGATATCGCCTTCGACCGCGCCGACGGCGCAGGCAGCGCCTTGCGGCCGAACCGCGTTGTAGACATCCTTCGACGAGATCGGCACGGCGAGGCAGATTGCGTTGTCGCCGCCCGCGTATGCTGGACTGCCAAACCGCGGGACATAGAGGGCGTCGAGCTGCGGATCGGCACTCGCGACCGAGCCGCCACACTCGCTGCCGGGATATTGCAGGTTGTGGCCGTTCTGAATCGTCACCTGGCCTGGGGGCAACGTGCTGCAGTTGCCCCCCGTGTTGTTCGAGACGACGGAGTTGCGCAAGTCGATCTCACCTCGTGCCCCGGGGGCGCTGAAATGGGAGAGCGGTTTCAACGCAATCGCGAGCCCCTTGTTGTCAGCCACGGTCGAATTGATGAGCGTCACCGCGCTGCCGGATACCGCCGACCCGTCCGGCGCAGCGTTCCTGACCAGCAGGCTATTCGCAAGCACGG
>CXWL01023939.1_pt1 | contig 28910 bp, 20 predicted proteins | sample 590931 | NCBI WGS metagenome assembly CXWL01 (sample SAMEA3498368, study PRJEB10139) | groundwater metagenome | biome: water well; material: biofilm material | place: Germany | collected 2015-04-27 | reverse complement strand
TATCACTACGCTGGGCATAGACTTGGGATTCGGCCATATCGCGGCGTGCGTGGATGCGTTTCGGGGGAAACCATATGCGTTCGTGATTTCTTCCTGTCCCTAGTGGACCGACACAACAAATTCTGCGGGTGCGTTTTCCAAGGCCGGACCACTGCTCACAGAGCAGTGGCACACCTCGGGCCCGCAAGAATGAACGTGTGGGAACACTAGTGGGATTCGTCGCTCCGGGCGGGATTATTGAGGCACTCAAACCAGAGACTGAAAGTCCCTGGCGTACGCCCTGACGGGCGATCGCGCCCGGCGCGACGCACGTGCTTCGGCAACCAACACCGCTCCTTTGCAGTCGCGGTACTGATAAGACCGCCCGTCGTTTGCGCTCCGGGTTCCGATATTGATCGCCGATAAACTCTGGTTGATTGGAAGATCAAGGGTTTAAGAGCTCAACAGTTCAAGGATGTAAGGGTGCGAGGATTGAATCTCCGCACTTTTTTTGCTAGGATGTCTATTGCCGCCTAACGAGGGGCCGAGCCTTCCGCCTTAAGGAAGGCACGACGTCGGTCCTCGCGACTTTCACTCACCGTTGGCTTGCAAGCAAGGGGGGGCCGTGGAATATCGAACGAAGTCGAGAAGGCGGGCTGCGCGGCGCGTGGCCATGCTCTGCGCCGTTGCGTGCGGATTTGCGACGTTGTTGGGCGCTCGAGGAATTGAACCTTCCCGAAACACTCCCAGTGATTCGAAGATTGGGGATTCAGCCGACCAGACGTCCGCCTTCGATCCATCGAAGCCGCTGGAAATCCCCGTTCCCGCGCCTGCTGAGCCGAGTGGTCGGGTGGCCGCAGTGTCGCCGGGAGCCATCGTGACACGGGGCGCGTTCACCAGCGTGCAGGTCAACGTGGATGGCGCGGGGAATAACCTATTGGGCGACGCGGCCAACGAGCCGACCATCGCGGTCGATCCGGTCAATCCGGCGCGGATGGTCATTGCGTGGCGACAGTTCGACACGGTCTCGAATAACTTTCGGCAGGCAGGTATGGCGAATAGCGCCGACTTCGGCACCACGTGGAACGCGCGGGTGCTGGACCCCGGACAGTTTCGCAGCGACCCGGTGCTGGCCTCCGATCGCAATGGCAATTTTTATTTCTCCAGCCTGAGCTCGACGACTTCCGTTGAGCTGTTTCGCTCGCTGGACGGCGGAGTGACGTGGCTTGATCCCGTTCCCGCGCACGGGGGGGATAAGCAGTGGCTGACCGTCGATCGTACGACCGGCACGGGATCAGGACACATTTACCAGACATGGAATTCGCAGTTTAGCTGTTGTGGAACGACCGACTTCGCCCGCTCGGTAGATTCCGGGCTTTCCTTTCAACCGCCGCGTGCGATGCCGCTGCCCAAAATCAAATGGGGGACACTCGACGTCGGCCCGGATGGCACGGTGTATATGGCCGGCACCAGCCTGGGGCAGACGGAGCATCTTTTTCTTTCCTCTTCCAACGCCAGGAACCCATCGGTGATTCCGACGTTTTCCTTCCCGACGACCATCAATCTGGGCGGCGGGTCCATCTTTCAGTCAGGATCCAGTCCCAATCCGGGCGGGCTGCTGGGCCAGGTGTGGATTGCCACCGATCATTCCACGGGGCCGACGCGCGGGAATATTTACGTGCTGTCTTCGGTGAATCCCCCCGGAGTCGATCCATTGGACGTGATGTTCATCCGCAGCACCGACGGCGGGCAGACTTGGAGCGTCCCACTGCGCATCAACGATGACGCTCCCTCGTCCACCGGATGGCAATGGTTTGGAACGATGGCCGTCGCTCCGACCGGGCGGATCGACGTGGTGTGGAATGACACGCGCAACGATGTCACGGTGAACGCCTCCGAGCTCTACTACAGCTCATCCATTGACGGAGGGCTGACCTGGTCGGTCAACGTGCCGATCACGCCGCCCTTCAACCACCACGAGGGGTATCCGAGCCAGAACAAGATCGGTGACTATTACCACATGGTCAGCGACGTGGGGGGAGCCAATCTGGCATTCGCTGCGACTTTTAACGACGAGCAGGACGTCTACTACATGCGTATTTTCGGAGACTGCAACGGGAACGGCGTGGAGGACGCGCTGGATATTTCGAGCGGGGCGTCGGCGGATTGTTCGGACAACGGAGTGCCCGATGAGTGCGAGCCGGACTGCAACGGAAACGCGGTTGCGGATAGCTGCGACATTTTTTCGGGGTCAAGCGCGGATTGCACCGGCAATGGATTGCCCGACGAATGCGAAGCGGATTGCAACGGGAATGGACAATCCGACTTATGCGATATTGACGGCAACTCATCATTTGACGCGAATTTCAACACCATCCCTGACGAATGCGAAACGATTCTATTCGTTCGTCAGGGAGCGCAGGGAGGGCGTACCGGCCTCAACTGGGCTGATGCATACGACAATCTTCAAGCGGCGCTGGCTCACGCCGCAGGACCGATTCGCGTCGTATCAGAAATCTGGGTGGCCGGCGGCACATACGCGCCCTCATCGAGCGATCGCAACCATTCTTTTGACTTGCAAATTGACCTGCAAATGTACGGCGGCTTCGCAGGAAACGAAACGGATCGCGCGAAGAGGAATTGGCATCGCCATCCGACGATCCTCAGCGGAGACATACTGGGAAACGATTTGCCGGATTTCGTCAATCGATCGGACAACAGTTTTCACGTGGTGGCATGTGAAAACTGCGGGGCGGCCGGTCTGGACGGATTCATCATCGCGGGCGGAAACGCGGACGGCACTGGCGAAGACGCGTACGGTGGAGGAATCTACATCATCGGCGGAGCGCCGATCATTGAGCATTGCGCGATCGTGGACAACGGCAGCTTCTCGCGCGGTGGAGGCGCGTTCGTGAGCGATTCCAACGCCCGATTCGGGAACTGCTTGTTCGCCCGCAACAGGTCGTTTGAAGGCGCTGCGATTTTTTCAACGCGGGCCGGCCAGGTCGTTTTGTTTCAAGTCACGATTGCCCACAATGCTGCGTCGGGGTTCGGCGCGGCGGCGGGAGATTTCGGCGGTACCCAGCTCGTTTCCTTCAATTCGATCTTCTGGGGCAACACGGATTTCTCGGGGTCTCTTGAGGACGCTCAAATCACCGGAATAAGCATCGTGGTCATTAATCATTCGACGGTCGAAGGCTGGTCAGGCCAGTACGGCGGGACGGGTGGTTCTGGTGATGATCCATTGTTCGCTGACGATGACGGCGCGGACAATATAGCAGGAACGCTCGACGATAACTTTCGATTGAGTTTTGGCTCTCTGGCGATCGACACCGGTTTTATTTCGCAGCCGATAGCTGGATCAGTCCCAGATCTGGACGCTCATTCCCGGGTCTTATGCGGAGGAACTGATCGAGGCGCGTACGAATTTGGCGTTGGAGAAAGCAATTGTGACGGAGTCATAGCCTATTCCGAGATCGCGTCTTTCGTGGAATGCACGGGGGGACCCGTGGGCTACCTGGGCGGATGTGAGCCATTTGATTTTGATGCGGATGGCGACGTGGACTTGATCGACTATGGCCTATTGGAAGTGCATTTGAGCGAATGATCAATGCAAGTCTGTTGCGTAGTGCAACGTATACAGTGTGTCCTCGCCGATGTTTTTTGTGTGAATGGACGTTGGGGTGTTCTTGTCAAACGAGACATCCCCTCCGGATGTTGAACCCGCCAGTACCCGCGGCGCGACGTAGATTTGGGCTTCGTCGATCAGGTTGGCGCGGAACAGTTGATTGAGCAGCGTCGGGCCGCCCTCCACCAGCAGGTTGGTCACACCGGCGAATGTTTTTGAGCGAAGCATGTCCTCGAGGGCGATCACGCCGTTTCGTACGCGGCAGGGCACGACTTCGACTCCGGCGCGACGAAGAGTCTTGGCTTTGCGCGTTCGCGCAGCTTGCGACGTAGTGAATACAACGGTGGCGAACTGACCTGCCGTTTTCACCAACTGTGACGAAACAGGAATTCGCAACCGGCCATCCACGACCCAGCGCATCGCGGAGCGCCTGATTGGGACATCGCGCGCGGTCAGCAGCGGATCGTCGCAAAGCACGGTCCCGGCGCCCACCATGATCGCATCCACCCTGGCGCGAAGCTGATGCACGCGGCGGCGGGAGGCCTCGCCGGAAATCCGGCGGGGTTCCGCGGGGCCGGTGACCAACTGGCCGTTCAAACTCTGGGCCCATTTGGCGATGACGTAGGGCCGGCCCAAGCGAGTGCGCGTAGTAAAGGGTCGAAGCAGACCGGCCGCTTGCCCGGCGAGCGCGCCGACGTGGACGTCGATCCCCGCGCGGCGCAGCGCTCGCACGCCGCGCCCGTTCACGGCTGGATTTGGATCGAGTTGCGGAATCACCACGCGAGACACTCCCGCCTCAATCAGTGCGTTCACGCAAGGGGGAGTCTTGCCGAAGTGCGCACAAGGTTCGAGCGTGCAGTAAACGGTCGCACCGGCGGGCGAGGACGTACACGATCGCAGTGCCTCGATTTCGGCATGCGGGCCGCCGAAGCAGCGATGATGGCCTTGACCGATGATCTGCCCATATTCGACGATCACGCAGCCGACCATGGGGTTGGGCTCGACTTGCCCCTCGCCGCGCCGGGCGAGCTTGAGCGCAAGGGCCATCACTTGAAGATCAAAATCGGAAAATGCAGATCGGGTCATACTCATTAAATTAGGGACAGTCACCTATTTTATGCTCCAAACAACTATGCGAGCTAGACGAGGCATGTCGTGAACCTACCCGGCCCAGGATCAACAAGCAACGAAGTTTGCATCAGCCGCAGCCCATAGCCTTTTCCATGCGCCCGCGAACATAGATACCATCTGACTTGTGTCGAGATACCGAAAGCTAAAGCTTGCCAGTGTAGTCATCGCGGTTGCATGTGGAACCTCATTCGTGCTCGCCAGCAGCTACCAGTATGGGTTTGAGTACAAGCGTATAACGGTGGCAGCCTCGAACGGTTGCGCGATGCTGGGCATTCGATCCGTTCAGGTTGCTTTGATTCGGCCAAAACACCATTGGTGCGAGAAGGCTTGGGGGCAAGAAATACTTTGGGTGCCGCCTCTTTATACCTCCGAAGGGATGCTCTTCCCATTTTGGCTTCCGTGCCTACTAGTGTTCCGACACGACCAAAACTGCGGGTTGAGGGTGGCATGCCCAAGCCCGGCTTCATCGGGCGCCGGCATGTGCCTCGAACCGCATGGCGGCGCTGCGCTTGGCCATGCCACCCGCAGATTACGATGTGTTGAACCACTAGCTTGTGTGGCTGCTGTTTACTTTCATCGGAAGGGACAGGTGCTCCCAGGATCGTGCGCGAAGTGCGGATACAGTTTGACCGGCAACACCACCGGCGTCTGTCCGGAGTGCGGAGCCACGCTTCCTGAGCCAATGGGATAATTTCGATTACCTCTATGAGTAAGCCTCCGTCAATGCGAGCGGCGGGGCGAACGCTCGAACATGCTGGTCAGCATCAACACGATGACGCCCACGACCAGGGCCGCGTCGGCGACGTTGAAAATCCAGGGCCAGACGTCATTGCCGCCAAGGCTCGGAAAACTCCTGGGGAAAACTGGAACAAACTTGAGGAAATCGCGGACCACTCCCTGCCGATGGATGTCCACATCGGCGCGGGCGTACGATTCCGGCGAACCCCCGTCGGGCCAGTCGCCGACCCGCACCGTCGGGCCAGCGCCGTCGTCCATTACCTTCCCGATGAAACGGAGTCGCCCATCGTGGTGCTGCACCACGTCGGCCATCATGAACGCGCGGTCGTACAGGTTGCCCAGCGCACCCGCGAGGATGAGAGCTAGGGAAATGTGCAAGATTCTCTGGCGTGCGGAACTGTGCAGGAAGAGATAGAGCACGAAGGCAAGGGCGAAAAGCGAAGCGACGATGAAAACGCCGACCCGCCCGCTGAACGTACCGAAAACCGCCCCATCGTTGAGCGATCTGCGAAACTCCAGCACGCCGGGAATGACCGTGCGAATCTCCCGGGCGCCGAGGTTTTCGAAAACCCATGCCTTCGACCAAAGATCAACGACCAAGGCAAGCACCACCGTAATCCAGAAGATCGCGTGGGCGCTCAAACTACGGCGAGCCGAAACCGGTGCGGGCTGCGTGCTTTGGGCTATGGCAATATCCAACGAGGTACGCATTACCGACCAAGCCTATGGGGCGCGTCCCTCTTCGCGGAGGCGGGCATACTCGATGCAATACTTCGCCCACGGCTTGGCCCGCAGGCGTTCCAGGCTGATGGGTTTGTCCGTGGCCACGCACATGCCGTAGGTCCGATCCGCGATGCGGGCCAGGGCATCGTCGATCTCGCGGACCAGCGCCTGCTCATTGGCAATCAGCCCCAGCGTGAAGTCCTGCTCCCAGGTATCGCTGCCCAGGTCGGCCATGTGAATGGGCATGGACGACTGCTCGTTGACGCCGCTCGATTTCCGATTGAGGGCTTCAGAGGTCAGGTTCTCGACATCGCCCGCCAGCTCCGCGCGTTTTGCGAGCAGAAGACTCCTGAACTCCTTGAGTTCTTTGGCTGTCAGGTAGGTCTTGACCTGCGGCGGCAGTTCTGGAAGCGGGGCCGCGGACTTATTTATCATCGGAGCGACTTTTTCCTGCGGTTTTTGCGGTTTGCTGTCGTTCCCGGCTGGTTGTCTGCCGTTTTGCGAAATACCTTTTTGCTGGAGCTGCGCCGGCGCGGTTGGTGCGGCGGGCGGAGCCACCGCAGGCTTACGCAGGCCATTCCTGGTCGGCGCGGCGACAGAATCCTTTCGTGCCGGCGACACGGGCTTGGCGTGAGATTTCGGTTTTGCTCGTTTATCTTTCAGGGAAGCGAAGAACTTCTTGGCAGGCGGTTTGGGTTTGGGACCGCTTTTGGCTTTGGCCTTTTTCGTCGTGCTTTTTTTCACGGTTCATCCGCGCCGGCCAAAAAAAACGTTTACCTAACCCCTTGCCAACACAAGAGTAACAAAATTTAGAGTCCCATAGTATACAACTACAGAGGAGGGATGTCAAGACCCCATTTTAGGGGGTTTTCTTGAATAGCGGCTCTACGACGATTTCCTTCGTCGCCGTACCTGGAAGCTGGAAGAGAACTTCGCCGTGCGGGCCACGAACGACGGGACCGTGCACAAGGTAATTCACATAGACCCAAGCCTGATCGCTGCTGCCCCCGTCCACCTCGAACGCGGGCGAAAAGCCGGGTCGCTTTTTCCCATCGACAACGATTCGGGCGCGGTTGCCGTCGGTGGCCAGGTGAAAGCATCCCGTTCCCGGATCGAAGCCGTCGCTGCGAAGCATCGCCCCGGTTTGTGCCCGGCCAACTTCCATTCGCACCGAGCCGGGTTGCGTGTAGTCAATCGCTCGGGCGGTTGCCTCGGCATCCGCGATCGCGCCGGCCGACGCCAGCACCAATTGGCATCGATACGTCTGCGACGGTTCGGCGGTGCGGGCTTTCGACCAGACCAGTGACGTTGTGCGGGTTGCTGCATCCGCCAGTTCTCTCACCTGGGGGGGATCGCCATCGGGGTAGGGAATAAAAAGCAAAGCAGCGTCGTCCTCTGCACTTCTCGCGACCGCAAAGGCCGCAGCGGGTGATGGGTTGCTCGCGCCCTGCGTGCCTTCGGATCGGACAATCTGAACGGAGGGAGCGGTTGGCGACCAGGCCATGTTGACGGCCATGCTTGTCGGTTGCGATGCTCCTTGATGAGGGGCAAAAGTCGTCGCCGAAACGAAAATCTGGCTCGTGGGATAAATCGTATACACCCAATGTTCGTACGCGGCGGGACTGGCTGCATCGACTTTTGAGTCGGCTTGCCAAAGACACTCGATGACAACTCGGACCGCATTCATTTCCAATAAGCGTTGTCGAGCGGTCACGGAATTGCCCAACCTGGATGAGGAACTCAGCACTTTGCCTTCCTCGATCACCACCGGCATTGGACCGAGAGACGTGCCCCGAACGATGTTGCGAAGCCTGTAGGGATCGGCGGCAAGGTTGAACCAGCGGGTGATTTGTCCGTTGCGGAAGGAAATCTCGAAGCGCCCTCCCGCGCCGATGTTCCAATGGCGGCCCGCGTTCTGGACGTACAGGCTCCCGGACTGATTGGCCGAGTCGCCCATAAGATCGCGGCGGTTGCCCGCGAGCAGAATATCATCGAAGTACAGGGTGGCCGGCGGGACCGGCGGATTGATTACGGCCAGTCGAATTTCTTGAATGTCATCGAGTGGCACTCGCTCGCCAACCTCGGCCAGGTCAAAACGAAGAAGGTTCCAGCCAGGGGTGAGGATTGTTTCCGTTCGCGCCTCGACCGCGCTTCCGCTGACTCCACCGACAATCTTGATTTCCAGCGTCAGCCCGGCGACCGGCGAATTGGCCGCCATCATCAGCAAATCGTACGGTCGCCAATCGCGTTTCAGGAACCACTCGCCCTGTGACGGACTGGAAATGACCACGGACTCGTTGGGAGCAGTGAGCGCGACGGCGAGCGCGCCGACTCCTGTTTCGGGCCGGCCTTTTTTCGGATCGCGGGCGAGGCGGCCGGGATTGGTCGCGGACTCCAGTTGGAAAATGCCCATCTGCTTTTCATCCTCGAAGTCGGCCAGAATGAGCACGCGGCCATTTTGAATTTCGGGGTAGGCCTGGATCAAACGATCCACCTGCGTGGGCGCGGCGACGCCGGGCTTTTGAGGGGCGATACAAGACGAACTGGCAATGGATAATAGAACGGCAAGCGCGTGGCATGGCCAAGCACAGTGCCGCCATGAATTTCGGAACACATGCCGGCGCCCGTAGAGGCTGGGCATGACACCCAACCGCAGAACGATTTGGTAGTGGGATTGCATAACCGCAGATCATACAATCCCGAAATGAAAGTGGAATCCAAAATCCGCTGCCACTGGCCCAAGAATGAGCTGGCGGTGCGCTATCACGACGAAGAGTGGGGGGTCCCGGTTCACGAAGACCGCAAGTGGTATGAGTTCATTGTGCTCGACGGGGCACAGGCGGGGTTGAGCTGGGACACGGTGCTGCGCAAGCGCGAGAACTACCGAAAGGCATTCGATGGATTCGACCCGGCCAGGGTCGCCCGCTATGACAAGCGCAAGCTCGAACGCCTGCTGGCCGATCCCGGCATCATTCGCAATCGCATGAAAATCAATTCCGCGATCAGCAATGCAAAAGCATTTCTACACTTACAAGAAGAACTCGGCGGCTTTGACGAATACATTTGGACGTTTGTGGACGGCGCGCCGAAAATCAATCGTTGGAAATCGCCCAAAGAGATTCCCACACATACGCCCATCTCGGATGTGATGAGCAAAGACCTCAAACAACGCGGTTTCAACTTCGTCGGCACCACCATCTGCTACGCCTTCATGCAAGCGGCGGGGATGGTAAACGATCACCTCGTGGCCTGCTTCCGCCACGGGGAACTCTGCGGCAACAATGAATCGTCTCGTCGCTCCACCCGAGCCAGAGGATAATGTGCCCCCCTTTATCCCCCTTTATTAAGGGGGGAGGCTGTACGGGCGAAGGTGAGCGCGGCTTGAAGCTGGCGGTCGTCGGTCATGTCGAAGGTATCGATTGACTTCGAATGATCGTGCGATGCGCCTGCGGCATCGGTTTCCGACGGCGGTAGATCGAGAAGTCTTCGGGCTTCCTGGATTGCGTGGTTTTCCTCGGGCGTGAGTACAACTTCGACATCCGGCCTGACGCCCCAATCACCCGATTCCGCGATGCCCCGCCCGTTCTCCGTGCGATGAATGATCCGGCCATCGGGCAGGCGATAGTAGGCCACGGTCAGCTTGATGGCCGCCTTCTGGCCTATGAGCTGGATCAGATGTTGCACGCTGCCCTTCCCGAAGCTGCGTTCGCCGACCACCGTGGCCCGGCCCCGCGCCTGCAACGCGCCTGCGACGATCTCCGATGAACTGGCCGATCCGCCGTTCATCAAGATCACGAGGAACGCATCCACGTCCGACGCGCCGGCCTGGGCGTGGAATTCGTCGATGGCACTACGACGGTTGACGGTCGAGACGATGAGCCCGTCAGAGAGGAACCTGTCGGCCATCGCCACCGCCTGGTGCAGGAACCCGCCGGGATTAAACCGCAGATCGAGAATCAGCGCCTGGAGATTGCTTTTGCGGAGCTGCGTCAGCGCGGCATCGAATTCGGCGCCGGTATTTTCGCGGAAGTTGCTGACGCGGATGTATCCCACGCCGGCCGCGGGGTCGATCCAGTAGTCCCAACTCCCATCCGGAAGGCGATTCACTCCGCGCACGGTATGCAAGGCCACTGGCTCGCGTTTCAGGACCACGTCGCGCGGCTTTGCGTCGCCCATCCGACGAAAGCGAAGCGTCACGACGCTGTCCGGAGCCCCGACGAGCATCTCTTCCACTTCAAACGTCGAAAGGCGTTCGACATCCCTGCCGCCGATGCCGAGCAGTTGATCGCCGGCGAGCATACCCGCGTGCGCCGCCGGACTGCCTTCGATGGGAGCGATGACGGTCATCATTCCGTCACGAAGCCCGACCTCCAGCCCTACGCCGCAGTACTGGCCGCGATTGCGCCGCTGGAACCCCGGCAACTCCTCGGGCGAAATGTATCCGCTGTAGGGATCGAGCTGCCGCATCATGCCGCGGATGGCGCCTTCCACCAGGCGGTCATCGGAAATGGCATTGACGAATCGCTGCCTGGCCAGCGCGTCCACCTCGACCAGGGCACTGTAGGTGTTGAGCACGGAGTCCTGCTTGGCCACCATCGGCGGCAGGTTGACGAACATCAGCGCAATCACCCCAAACATCGCCGTCCAGGTGAGACTGTTTCGATAGAGAGCCATGGATGATCCGTTCCCATCCCGTGGGTAGGGTTGTCATGCGCCGCCTAGAGCCTATCCCGAAAACCCTCACCCCTGCCCCTCGCCCTGGAAGGGAGAGAGGTTATTGGGGTAGGCTCTCAGCGCGCGAAATCCTCCCTGTATTTTCGTATGACTTTGCGACGGCAATGAGCATCGGGCCTGCCAATATGAAGACAACTTCACCGTTATCGGGCACGGCAACAACGCCACTCAAGGGAGCAAGTCCGCGGAAGCACAAACCTGCGTGGCCAAGAGCGTTGACCTACAAGTGCTTACAGCCGAATGGTAGGATGCCCCCGGTTGATGCAATGTTACAATGCGGACCCTGACAAGGACGGCAATATGCCGGATCGACCTTACGAATGCAGTTTAGGAAGTGCTGCTGGTCGAAGAATCGCCGGCTTCAAAGCGGTGCAACGAAAACCAAGGTCCCAATACTGTCGCCCAGCCTGGGATGGATTCCAGGCAGTAAGCGGATGAAAATAAGATATGCCAAATCAACATCATGCACGCGAGGGAATGAAGGACACCATCGAGTCGATCGTGATCGCTTTGGTTCTGGCGTTCGTCTTCCGCGCTTTCGTGGTCGAAGCCTTCGTCATCCCCACAGGGTCCATGGCTCCCACGCTGTACGGGGCGCACGCAACGATCATCTGCGAAGACTGCGGCTATGAATTTGCCTATGGCCTGACCGATCCCGACGACAAACGGGGCGGCGAGAAGGTGACCGGAGACCGCGCCGCAGCGCTGTGCCCGAACTGCAACCACGTCAACAGCAACCTCCAGGTCCAGGATGACCGGGGACTGCCGGAGAAAGGCGATCGAATTCTCGTCCTGAAGTGGCCCTTCGACCTGGGCGGTCGCGGGCTCGATCCGGCTCGCTGGGACGTCATCGTGTTCAAGGACCCTTCCGACGGCACGACCAATTTCATCAAACGCTGCGCGGGGGTACCCAACGAAGTGCTCGCGGTGATCGACGGCGACGTTTACACCGCACCACTGAGCGAGCTGAGCGCCGAGACCCGGGCCGAGCTTGAGAAGCAGGTTCACGAGAAGCACCTGCTCGTCAGCGGGCAAAAAAACGGCGTGCTGGCACCGGTTTCGGACGTCGCCTTCGCCGAGCTCGATCTCAAATTCAAAATCCCGCGCAAGAGCGAGGAAGCCCAAAAAGTTCTGTGGTTCCCCGTCTACGACCACGATCACCCGCCGCGTACGCTGGACCAGTACCAGCCTCACTGGCTGCCCGCGCACGGCGAGCGGTCAGGCTGGGAAGTTTCTGGCGCCCAGTTGCACTTTGACCCGCTCCAGCAGCCGGTCGACTACGTCATTCTCGCGGGGAAGGAGATTCGCGCCGGAAATTCGTACAACGTGCGTGCCGGCGCTTTGCCCCCGGTGTCCGATCAGCGCGTTCGTTTCGTGCTCACTCCCCAGGACGGTCAGGGCGCCGTTCGGATTCGATTGACCAAGTGGCGGCGCAGTTTTTGGGCCAACATTCACATGGATGGCACCATCACCTTGAGCGAGGGCGAAGAACAGACCCCGGATTCGGGTCCGTTTATGGCTACTGCAAAAGGGCCGCCGTTCCAGGCAGGCAAACCCGCGGCTCTGGAATTCGAAAACCTGGATTATCGTCTTGCGGTTCGCGTGGACGGATCGGAAGTTCTTACGTCTTCGTCTGATCCCAAGTCCCCCGCCTTCTATGCCCCGAACCTCACCGCTCTTCGCAAGAGTCCCGGCGAGACGACCGCTTCGCCGCCGCGCATTTATGGTGAGCAAGGATCTTTCGACGTCACCCACCTCGCCGTCGACCGGGACGAGTATTACTACCACGAATCGCGCGTTGGCCCGCTGCTTCATTCTCTTCGATGGGCTCCGCGCCTGGGTTGGGGAAGCGCGATCAGCCCCATCATGCTGCGAGAAGGCGAGTACTTCATGCTGGGCGACAACACGGCGGCCAGCAAGGACTCGCGTCTGTGGGACGTGGTCGGCCCGCATCTGCGTACGCGCGGCGAGGAATTCCAGTTGGGTACGGTCCCGCGCGACCAACTCATCGGCAAATCCTTCTTCGTCTACTGGCCTTCCGGACACCGCGTGGACTGGCTGCCGTTGCTCAATCGTTTCGGCCTCATTCCCGATGTGGGCCGCATGCGCTGGATCCGCTAGCTCCTCAGGACAACACCCCGAGCGTGCTACTGCCGGTGACGGCAATGCCCCTGGGGTTGGAGGAAGGCACTGCTCACAGAGCAGTGGCACTCAACCACACAACCAACTTCCCTCCGAGTTCAATCTATGCTACTAATCCGTTGCAGGGTCGGGCGTCGCACGTCCGTCTTCCCCTGCTCGGTTTTGAACCTAAAGACCAATGCCCCCACAAGAACCCCTGCTTGAAGCCCGCAACCTGGTGAAGCGATACGACGGCAGGCCGGTCGTCGATCGGCTCTCCTTTAGCGTCCTTCCCGGCGAGATCGTCGGTTTGCTGGGCCGCAACGGTGCCGGGAAAACCACCACCTTCCGTATGACCGTGGGCATCATCGACGCGGACGACGGCAGCGTGGTCTTCGACGGTCAGGACGTGACCGTCATGCCCATGTACAAGCGGGCGCAGCTGGGCATGGGCTACCTTTCGCAGGAGCCCAGCGTATTTCAGCGGCTCAGCGTTGAAGATAATTTGATTGCGATTCTTGAGACCATGCGCCTCTCCCGCGCGGAGCGGAAGGACCGGGCCGAGCAACTCATCAAGCAATTCGGTCTGACCACGCAGCGGAAGCAGCTTGCCCGTACGCTTTCGGGCGGCGAGCGCCGCAAGCTGGAAATCGCCCGGGCGCTGGTGACCGAGCCCAAGCTCATCATGCTCGATGAGCCGTTCAGCGGCGTGGACCCCAAGGCCGTCGAGGACTTGCAGGTGGAAATCCTGCGCCTCAAGCGCGACCGGGGCATCGCCGTCCTGCTCACGGACCACAACGTCCGCGAAACACTTCGCGTGACCGACCGCAGCTACATCATCAACGAGGGTCACAAGCTGGCCGAAGGGTCTCCGCGCGAAATCATCCGCGACGAGCGCGTCCGTTCCATCTATCTGGGCAGCAGCTTCCGCGGGGACGAATTCGACCGATGAACGACACGCAAACCATGACGACTGCGCATTGGAAGGACACGCTAGGCCGCGAATACCAGGTTTTCCTCGATTTGGAACACATTCGCCTGAAGGGCGATGGCACGACGATTGATCTTCCCCGCGATCGCTGGCACCTCGATTTGTACATTGCCCGGTACGCGGCGGGCTTTCTCGTACGCATCGAGACCTTCGCACAGAGTCTTCAGTTCATCCTCTCTGAGTCCCAGGCCGTTTCCTTGCTTTCATTGATCGCTCCTCCCACGCAAGAAGCTCAGTCGCCCGCCTCTGCAACCACGGGCACAGATAGGGACGCCGTGCCAACGGTCGATCGAGGCTTGCTCTGGCCCAAGGTTTCGCCGCTGGCGGTGTGGTCGCTGATTTGTTCGTCTCTGACCTTTATCCCCGTGGCAGGATGGCTTCCTGCGTTGGTGACTCTGGTGCTTCTCGTTCTCCACCGGGTGTATGTTCATCACACTCCGGAAAAGTCGCATTCCCGCACAATGTGCGTGGCAGCCTTCGCGTTCCTTCTGGTTGGCTCGGCCGTCTCAGTGCTGGCTACGTGGAGCTTCCGCGCACACGGAACGGACCTGGAAGGGACAAGTCTTTTTGTGGCCGCCGCCCCAGCGCCGGAGCAAAACTGGGGCATGATCATCAGCGGAATCCTGGTGGTGCTGCTATCGTTGAGCGTGCATGAGTGTGCCCACGCGATCACGGCGTGGTGGCTCGGCGACGGGCTGGCAAAATCGCTGGGTCGCGTAACGCTCAATCCGTTGGCACATATTGATCCCGTAGGGACCGTGCTGCTTCCGATCATCCTGGCCGTGTCGAAATCGCCGGTCTTTTTCGGGTACGCGAAGCCCGTCCCCGTATACGTTGAAACGCTCCCGCGATACCGCCGAGCGCACATTTTGATCTCCGTGGCCGGCCCCGGGTCCAATCTCTTGTTGGCCGCCGCGTCGATGATGACACTCCTCGGCGCGGTTTGCGCGCTTCGACTGGCGGTCCCGGCCGCTACCCTCAGTCACCTGGCCTCTTTCAGCCTGGCTATGCCCGTAGTCGCCTCGGGATTTCCGCTGGCATCGTACTTCGGCCTCGCCTGCACGCTGCTCAAGTTGAGCTTCGTGGTCAACGTCGCGCTGGCGTTTTTTAATTTGATCCCCATCCCGCCGCTTGATGGGTCGTGGGTATTGGAACACCTCTTTCCACGGATGCTGGGGCCTTTCTACTCAGCCATTCGGCCCTACGGATTTCTCATCTTCGTTCTGGCTTTGTATGGCGATGTGCTCGATTCCCTTCGCGTGCCCGTGGATTACGTGCTGGCCGCCGGCCTTGCACTCCTGGCCGCCACGACCGGTTGGTAACCCAACTGTTACGGCGTTGCGGGTTTCAATACGCGAATTGCGTTGGGCACGACTTCGATTGAGACGGTGGTCTGTGTGAGGCGCTCACCGTCGGCCCACATCTCCATTTGCGGCTCGGCAGCGATCTTCAAATGACGCGAACGAAGAAATTGCACGATCGGCAGGTCCACGTGCCTGCCGGCCATCACCTTGGGCAGCAACGTAAATGCCTTCAACCGAGAAACCGGATCGATCAGGCACAAGTCGAGAACTCCGTCGGCGGGGTCGGCGTGCGGCACGATCCGCATATTGCCCCCATACACCGGCGTGTTGGCTGTAGAGGCCATGAAAAGCTCGCGTTCGATGACGCCGAATTCACCCTCGATGCGCATCCAGCGGGGCTTGTACTGGGCCAGAACCTTCAGCGCACCCACCACGTATGCGGGAGTGCCACGCAGTGGCAGTTGCATCGCGTCCACGTAACTGGACACGTCCGCATCCACGCCCAGCGCCGCCACCGTACAGAAATACCGTCCATTCGCCCGTCCCAAATCGACGAACTGCGGCTGACCGCGCAGCAACGCCCCGGCAATCGCATCCGCATCGGGGGTAATTCCCATCGCGCGGGCAAAATCGTTGCAACGTCCCGCGGGAGCCAGACCCATCGACGGACACGCATCGCCCATCTCCCGCCGAATCACGGCGAGGGTCGCGGCCACCTCCTGCACCGTGCCGTCGCCGCCGCAGGCAACTACGACATCCGGTGGTGTCACGGCGCGGCACGCATCGCGGATGGCCGACTCCGCCTGGCCCTTTTGCGCGGTCTCACAAATCTCCGCACTCGAGCCCGCCCGACGTAAATGCCCAAGCACAGTCTCAATCGTGCTCGAAGCACGACCGCGCCCCGATGCGGGGTTGGTGACAATCAGAAAACGAGATGGCTTCATTTCAAACTCAGGCCGGAAGCTTGCACATGATCACCGGCGGGCAGTGGTAATACGCCATGCCGGCGTCCTTACCCGCAAAGTCGCGGGCTATGCCGATGGCAGAGTCCATCGTCGGTGCGATCTCGAAGCCCAGGCGGCGGGCGGCCTCGCGGTTGCGTGGCGCGACCACAATCACCTTGCCGAGGTGAGCCATGCCGTGCGCCCCCCAGTACCACATGTAGAACGGGTGCACGCCGTGGTAGGCGTACGATTTTCGATACCGTTCGATGTACTTCGGGTTCTCCGCGTACGACTTTTCGAAGCGGTGTTCGAGTTCGCGGGGGCTGCGCGTCTGCGGCAGCAGATCGTGGTAGAAATCGTAGTAGGACGGATGATGCAGACGGTTGAATTCGTCGGTGATAGGGTAGTCGATGATCATCACGCCGCCGCGGCGAACCAGCGGCTTGTTGCGATAGAAATTGAAGAAATATCCCGCGGACAAACACTGCACCAGAATCGGATTCAAAATCGAGTTCACGTTGTACGGCCCAATCGAGGGCAGCCCCACGAGCATGATGTCGTATTGATGGGGCACTTCGACCTCGGCCTGACGATCGACGTTGGTGAGCGTGCGCTGATGCACCGCGCCGGTTTCGCCCGCGTACACACCCGTGAGTCCATACGGCGCGGGCAGCGAGCTGTACGCCTTTCGCCGCAAACCGCCGGGCAACATGCCCATTCCCAATCGACTGCCGTGATACATAAGGCGATCGCGCAAGCCCCACGAGTGCTCGCGCTTTTGCAGGAAGCCCAGGAGCGAATGAAACAAATCGCCGTTGAGTGTTGTCTCGATGGTGAAAATTTTCACCTGCCTGGCGACAATCTCGCCCATCCGCTCACACGAGCGGTGAAAATCGCTATTGGGCGGGTCCATGTAGCTCGAGTCGTGCAGCATGGTGTGGGAATTGTGATGGTGCCGCACGCAGCGATACGTCGCCAGCCCCACCGGCACCGACTTGTGCCCGCCGTCCATGGTCACCAGGTTGATGTTGACGTAAATGAGCAGGTCGGACTCGGCCGCCCGGCGGTTGATCTCGACGACTTCTCCCTTGGGCGTTTCGCCGAGAAACAGATTGCCCTTGGGGTCTTCCGCGTCGTGGTTGTAGAGCTTGTCTGGCCAGAAGCGCTTGAAGATCGCCGGGCCCACGAAGTGCCGCAGTTCCGCCGGCGTGTTGCGCCGGTGCAGACAAATCGCACAGATGAGTTCGATATCGGTGATGCCCGCGCGGTCCAGCCGCTCCAGCACGACCTCCATCACCGACTGGCGTATGTCCGGGGCTTTCATGCGCGGCAGCGGCAACGAAACATCGTCGAAGGCGATGGTCACTTTCATGCCCGGCTTCAACAGCGCGTCAAACGGCTCGCTTCCCAGCGGATGGTCGATGGCGTGCTCGATGGCCGACCGGCGATCGGGAAGCGGAGTCAGCGGCTCGTTCGGATAGATGACATCGGTGCCCACCGGCAACCGGTGCCGCGCATACCCTTCGCCGCGATGAAACAAAAACGGCGGATCGTCGCTAGTGACGGCGTGAATGTTCGGGTTTCCGTTTCCTTTGCTCATCCACTCCGCCCGTCTTGCGGCGCGATCACCGTCTTCACTACCTTGCTTCGCCCGGTCGAAAGAGCCTGCTGAATGGCCGCCTTGTACTGCCGCAGCGGAAACGGTCTTCCCACCAATTTCGCAAGCTGCGGTGCGCGGTCCTTCATCATCTCGATGGCAATCTCGAAAGTATCCTTGCCGCCGCGCGCGTCCTCCCGACCATAGGCATACGCGGCCTGCACGGTTAGTTCCTTAAACCAGATCGGCGTCCAGTCCACGCCGCGGGGAATCCCGGGCATTCCCACCAGGGCAAACGTGCCGCCGCTCCGCGCGAAACGAACCCCGTCATCGATCGACTCGGACGACGCGACGCAGTCGAACACCGCGTCCGCACCGCCGATGACCAGTGGCTTGCCGATCTGGGCCTCGTGCACTTCCGCGCTGAGCGCCTTGGCCCAAAGCCGGTAACGGTCGAACAGCGTACGCGGCGAATCCAGCATTTCTTCCGCGCCAAGCTCCTGCGCGAGACGTCGTTGATGATCGTACCGCGCGACCGCGACAATGCGAGCTGGACAACCAATGGCCCGCAGCGCCGCAATGGTCAGCAGCCCGATCGATCCGCAACCGATCACCAGCGCGGTCTGGCCCTTTTCGGGTGATACCCGCAGTGCCGCGTGCAGGGCGCACGAAAATGGCTCGATGAGCACCGCTGCTTCGTCCGGAATCTCCGGCGGCACTTTGTATATCTGCGAATCATGGGCGATCAGACTTTCGCTGAATCCGCCACCGGTATCGCGGCAAAACCCCGATTGAATCCCCGGCGAAATCGCACCGCGGGTGATATTGCAGCACAGCGCCGCGTTCCCTTTAGAGCAAGCCGCGCACTTCGGATCGATGCCGCGCACCGTGCATCCCAGCGCGGGCTGCAACACCACGCGGTCGCCAACTCGCACCCGCGTTACCGCCGAGCCGACATGCGTTACCGTTCCGACAACTTCGTGCCCCATCACAAACGGCATCGACGTGACCGGCGAAAGATACGGCGATCCCTTCGCACAAATGGTGGCCAGGTCCGATCCGCAAATTCCCGTAAGCTTCGGCGCGATTCGCACCCACTGCTCGTTCGGCAGGCGTGGTTCGGGCGTGTCGACCAATGAGACGAGCGATGCCGCCCCGGTGCAAAGCGACTTCATCCGCGAGCCCAACAGTTTGAGCAGCGCGTAGCGTGGAACGCTTTTGCGATATTGCAGGGCCTTCATTGGTGCTTCTCCCTCTCCCTCTCAGGGAGAGGGACGGGGTGAGGGTGTGATGCGCAATGCTCAATACGCTTCCAGGAATTTCGTTTTTCAGCATTCTCGACCGGCCAGTCATGAATGGGCCAGTCCCGCTTGCACGCGATTGCACGAAGCTTGCGATCCGGGTTCACCGCGTGCGGAAACCCGACCGCTTCCAGCATCGACAAGTCCGCCGAAGAGTCGCCGTAGGCGTGGCATTGCTTCATCTCGATGCGATTGCGTACGGCAAACTCCAGCATGCGCCGTCGCTTTTCCTCGGCGATGACCGGGCCGCCTGCCAATTTCCCCGTGAAGCGTCCATCCCGCTCTTCGAGTCTGGCGGCCAGTACGCTTCCGCCTCCAAGCACACCGGCCAGCGATTCCATCAGAAAATCGAGCGATCCCGTCACCAGCACGATTTCCTGTCCGGCGCCGCGGTGCTCCTGCATCTTCTCCCGCGCGCCCACCAGCCACTTTGAGTCGGAAATGTGGCGAACGCAATCCGCCGCCGCGGTCTTGGTCTCCGCGACGCTCAGTCCTGCGTAGTTGCGGTAGAAAATCGAATTGAGCAGGCCGCGATTGAACTTGTCCATGGCAAGGTAAACTCCGCACTTGGCCAGAAACCACGGATACCAAATGCGGACCTTCCATCGCGGCGTGAATCGCAACTTGTAGTAAAGGAAATAGTGAACGATCGTCGTATCGATGATCGTTCCGTCCACGTCGAAGAAGGCTGCCGACTTCACGCCTGCGCTTTTGTTCAGGTCGCCGGTCATGCCACCTGCCGACGCTTGCTCGCAAGCTGTTCGACCGCCTTTTGCACACCCAGCGTGAGTTCCTGCCGCACCGCCGCCTGATCGAGGCCGGCCGTAAGCTGCGGTGGGGCGATTGGTTTCCCGAACGACACATTCACCACGCCCGAGCGCACAAACCGACTGCCCTTGGGAAGCAGCCCGGCCGTGGCTTCAATGCAGGCCGGCACGATCGGCACGCCGTGTTCCATCGCCAGCACCGCAACCCCAAACTTGAAGGGTTGCATCCGCCCATCGCGCGACCTGGTGCCCTCTGGGAACAGGAGCAGGCCGTCGCCGCCCGCCAGCGCTCCGCCGCAACGTCGAAGGCCGGCCACTCCGTCCGCATGGCGATCGAACGAAATCGTGTCCAAGAGCTTGCCGAAGACAAATCGTTTCATCGCCGTGTTGAAGAAATAGTCCTGCGCTCCGGCCACCCAAACGCGTCGCGACCCGCCGATTGCGGTAAGAACCGCGGGGGCATCAAGGTGCGACGAGTGATTGGCCGCGATGAGGAAAGCTCCGCGCGCCGGCACATGCTGAAGACCTGCCGTTTCCACGCGAATATAAGAATGCATGAACGCCGTCATTGTGCCGCGCACCAGCCAGCGCGCCGGCGCCAAAACGCCCGACTCCTGCCCGTTCTCGGCGGACGATTCCGTGACCGACATGATCCGTCGCCACACGCCGGCCGGCCACGACTGCTGGCCCGTCGGCGTGCGCCGACCCACCAGGCGGACCAGATCCGACACCCGCGCGATTGCCCCGGCCTGCTCGTCCTCCACGCGCATGCGGAATTGCGATTCCACCTCTCCGATCAAATCCACCTTGCCGATGCTGTCGATTCCCAGGTCCAAAAGCAGGTGCATATCGCGATGGATCGACTCCTCGGGCCGCTTCGCCTGCCGCCCGATGATTCGCCGGATGGCCGCGAACACTTCGTCCTTGCTCTCCGCTGCCGGCGAAATACCCGCCGCGGGTGGCGCGATTGCGGCACCGCCTCCGGCGCCGCTGACCACCATCTCCCGAATGACCCCGCGCCGGGCTTTCAACGTGGAGGTCTTCGGAAGCTCGCGATACCAGAGATGCAACGACGAAATCCGCTGATGCGTCGGCAATCCCGCACTGATCCCTTCCAACGCGCCCCGGATTTCTCGCTCGATCGACGAACGATCCAGCTCCGGAGCCTTGGCCTCATCCACCACCGCCACCGCGTGTACGGCGTCGCCCAATCCGCCTTCGACCGGCAGGCCGAACACGCAAAACTCCCTGACGTACGGTACATCCTTGTACCGCGTTTCGACTTCGTCGGGGTAGACGTTCTTGCCTGCGGGCGTGACGATCAAATCCTTCGACCGGCCCGTAAGAAAAAGGTAACCCGCCTCGTCTTCGCGACCCAGGTCGCCGGTGTGAATCCAACCATCGGTAATGATCTCGCTGGTGGATTCTTTGTCGTCGAGATAGCCCGCCATCACGCTGGGACCACGCGCCCAAATCTCTCCGATGCCCTCGCTGTTCTTGTTGCGCACAACCAGCTCGACGTTGCGAAGCGGCAGACCCACCGACCCCATCTTCGCCCCGCCCGGAGGGTTCAACGTCAGCGCCGGCGATGTTTCGGTAAGACCATATCCCTCGTAGACCGGAAATCCCATTCGCGAAAAAGAGCGGAAAAGGTGCGGATCAAGGCTCGACCCACCGCTCACCAACATGCGGACGTGTCCGCCGAACTGGCGATGCACCGAGCCAAACAACCGTCTGCCCAAACGATGTCCGCTCCAATCCGATAACAGACCCAGCAGTCGGAATAGCCATCGCACCGGCAACACCCTGGCGGCCACTCCGTTCTCGATCGAATCGTGAAACATTTTCAACAATCGCGGCACGGCCAGCATGATCGTGGTGCCCGTCGCCTGCATCGCCCCCAGAATCGCCGCTCCCTTGAGTTGCTCGACGTAGGTTACCGTCGCCCCGCAAATCATCGGAACCAGGAATCCGCCCGTGAACTCAAACACGTGATGGATGGGGAGCACCGATAGCATCTCGTCGCTGGGGTGGATCGGCTGCACCCGAAGCAGGGCGGTCGCATTGGAAACCAGATTGCGGTGCGTAAGCGGAACGGCTTTGGGATTCACGGTCGTCCCCGACGTAAACAGGATCGACGCAATGGCAGTGTCATCGACTGGCACAGGGTTCGGCTCGCGTTCGCGCGACGCGCCCGCCGGAGGAATGAATGGCTCACTCAAACAAACCACGTCCACATCCGACTCCCCGCGCGCCTGTGTGATTTTCTCGTGCAAGGTTGACCCGGCGAAAACCAGGCGCACCCTGGCATACCGCGCCGCCGACCAGACGTCCTCCCCGGAAAGCTGCGGATCGAGCGGCACAGCAATGAGCCCCGCCCGCATCAAACTCAAATACATCAGTCCCCACTCCGGACCATTCTCACCGCAAAGGGCCACGCGATCGCCGGGCAACAAACCGTGCTCCAGCAGCCGACGCATGACCGTCCCCGTCGCTCGCAACAGGTCGTCAAAACTGTACCGAGTCCATTTTCCGTTGCGGCAGATTTGCACGGCCGTCTTGGTCGGCAACTTCGCCGCGGTTCGCGCGAAAGCCGAAAAAATGGTTTCGCCCGCCCGCTCCGCCTGCGCCACCAGCGTAGGCTCCTGCCACTCCACCGCCCCGCGAAGCCGTGCGGTGGGTGCCGACCCCGCGCCCAGCACGAACGAAAGCAACCCCGGCACATGGCGCTTTACAATATAGTCGTCCCAGTCGATCCGTTGCGTATCGAAAGGAAATGTTTCACGATCTTCCGGGTGCAACCGCTCGGCAATCTGTCGCAGCCCGTCATCCGCAAAGCGGCAATCCAGGTGCGTATATGGCGAATAGATTTTCGCAAAGTAGATAACCTGCTCGACTTGCCGCGCAATCGCCGTGAGCTTGCGCAATCGCCGCTCACCGAATCCCAGACGGCTGAGCCACCGCCGATACGTCGCGACGCGCCGCTGCTTGTTCTCCCACCGCGAAAGAAAATCCTGCTGAGAAATCATGCGCAGCGGGCCGGGACGAATCGGCTTCCCATCGTCGCCTTGCATCGGCTTCTGCTCGAAAGACTGCTCCAACGCCCGCCGCAACCCGCCGATGAGCAATGGGTTTCTCTCGCTGGAGCCGCACTGATAAACCGCCAACGAACCGCCCGTGAAACCCTCCCCCTCCGCGCGTAAAACACCGGAACCATTCGACAAACCATCCCCCCTCGCAGGGGGGACTATGGGGGGTAAAGACCCGCGAATGTCGTTCGATTCTCGCTTATCGACCGTCCCACCCTCACCCNNCACCCCGACCCTCTCCCTGGAAGGGAGAGGGGGACGAAACACCGCCCCTCACCGGCAGCGCCGCGATCATCGCGTTAGCCACGTAATCAACAGGAATCAGGTCGATTGGAATGTCTTCTCGCGCGGGAAACTCGGCGAGCTTCCCCCGACCGTAGGCCACGATGATCGGGTCGGCCATGCGCAGCCCGTCGATCCATCCCGGCAGCGGCTCTTCGTAGCTGCTCTCGATGATCGCGGGGCGGAACACCACCAGCGGCGCACTCCCGCGATCCCGCACCAGCAATTGCTCACCGATCCACTTGGTAAACGTGTAGGTGTCGTTCCAGCCGTGCGATCTCGCCCAGCGCATCCCGGCGTCGACCAACTCGCGCCGGCATGCCTCCGTGTCCGCGCCAAAGCGAAGCCGGATCTCCTCGGCCTCGCCCACCATCGCGCGGACAATTCCATCGAGATCGAACTGCCCGGTCTTCCATCGCGGAAGCGATTCTCGCGCCGACTCCGGCGCGCTGAAATCCTCCACCACCACTCCGCGCCGCACTCCGCAAACGTAGCACGTCGAAACGTGCATCATCGGTGCGTCGCCACATTCCTTTGCAAATTTCAACAAGCGGCCCGGCCCGATGGTGTTGAGCTCCACCGCCTCGTCCAATCGCTCGTCGAACGTTACGGTGGCCGCACTGTTCACCACCAGGGTGATGCACCGCGTCAGCTCACGGTAGGCCGCCGCATCCAGCCCGAACCGCTCCCGGGTAAGGTCGCCGCCCACGACGTGGATCTTCTCATCGCATAGCCGCGCAAATCGCTCACCCAACGACGCCCGCAACCGGTCGTACACTCGGGAACGCAGTACTTCCTTGGCCACGCGGTCGCGCGGCGACACCCCGTCCGAGCGAGGCCGCACCAATAGGTGCAGCCCGCCCACCGTGTCCACACTACGCAGTAGTTTTTCGACGAATGCCTTGGCGAGAAAACCCGTCGAGCCCGTGACCAGCAAATGCTGCCCGGCCAGCCGATCTCGAATCCGCACTGATGAACTGGAAGCTTGCGAACTCATGACCGCACGCCTGCCTCAACAGGCTCAGCCTTCTTGCTGATTGACCCTGCATGCTCCATCGGCACAGGCTGTCCCATCGCGCCTGCCACCGCACTTACCACCCGCTCGTAAAGCTCGTCCTGGCTCATCGCAACAACTCGATCGGCCGGAATCGGTTCCGCAAACGCCAGGGTAACCGGTCCTGGCTTCGCGCGGAGCAGTCGGTTCGAATGATGAACAAGAATCGAGCCGTCAATCGCAAACGGGACCACCGGTAAACCGACTTGTTGAACGATTTTCATCGTTCCCCGGCGAAACGACAACAAACGCCCGTCCCGGCTCCGCGTTCCTTCCGGAAACGCGGTCATTGAAATCGGATTGCGATGCATGACGGCAATCATGTGCTGCAGAGTATGCATGGTCCGCCGCACATTGCCACGATCGATCGGGACAAACCCGTAACGACGAATCACCCATCCGAAAAGTGGAATGCGAAATAAGCTGTCCTTGGCCATGAACCGCACCCGCCCCCCAAGTGCGTAGATGATGATCGGAATGTCCAGATCGCTCTGATGGTTCCCGAGGAAAAACGCCGGCATCGAGTCGGCTGCCTTTTCCCGCCCCTTGATGGTGAGTTGTACCCCGGCACAAAACAACACCGCCCGCGACCACGCCAACGAGCAACCATTCATGAGCCGCCGCGATGGATGAACCAGCCCCACAATGAGCGCCAACCCACCCAGCACAATGACCAGCGAAACCATCACCACGATGGAGAAGATCGCGCGAACCGCATATCGAAACTCGTTCATGACAATCCCTCTCCCTCTTGGAGAGAGGGCAGGATGAGGGTGTACCCCCTCTCCCTTCCAAGGAGAAGGTCGGGGTGAGTGTGGGACGTTCGATCATCGTGAAACGCACGAATGTCGTGAGTCGCCACCCCCCTTCATCCCCCCTGCAAGGGGGGATGGTGATACCCTACCCCCTCTTGGTTTGAAAATCCGCCGAGGCGGAACGAGAGTCAGGGCGGAGAGAGGGTAAGGTGAGGGCAAAGAAGCTCCGTTCGTTTTTATCGCGCCCCCGACAGTGTCACCTTCAACACAATTTCCTTTCCTTCGCGAAGCACCACGACATCGACCGTATCGCCGCCCTTGTTCTCCCGCGTCGAAGCCATGTAGTCATAAATATTCGCAACCGGCTTGCCGTTGATCTTCACAATCCGATCCCCGGCCTTCATCCCCGCCTTTTCCGCAGGCCCCTCCGGGCTGACCGCGTCCACGGCCATGCCCGTCTGACCGTCTTCCGCGTAACTCGGCGACAATCCCATCACCACCCGGTACGTCGGCACCTTGTCCGGATCGTCCACCTTTACACCGGCGTGCGGATCAGTCGCCGCAGCCCCGCCCTTGCCGGCGACCTTCTCCTCCTTCAGCGCCGGCCTGCCCTTCATGTCTGCCAGAGCCTTGGTCGTCTCCAGCACCACGGTCGCAATCCGCGCTCCGCCATCGGCGTTGATCAATGGGGAATCGTCGCTCGGTTTGTGATAGTCCGAATGGTTTCCACTGTAGAAGTGCAGCGACGGAATTCCCTTCCGCACAAACGCCGCATGATCGCTCCGCCCGCCGCTGTCCACGCCCGGCTGAATCTCCAATCCCCCGACTTTTCCCGCAGCCTCCAGAATCGGCATGAACTCCGCCGCACTGTTCGCCCCGAACACCGTCACGCGATCACCGCCGACGGGGAGTCGCCCGATCATGTCCATGTTCAGCATGGCCACCGTCCGATCCAGCGGCGCGAATGGGTGATCCGCGTAATACTTGCTCCCCTGCAATCCGGTCTCCTCCGCGCTAAAAGCAATGAAGAGCACGCTGCGATTGCTTTTCGGCTCCTTTGCCATCGATCTGGCAATTTCAATCAGTCCGCTCACCCCCGAGGCGTTGTCGTCCGCGCCGTTATGAATCTCCGGCACCGACGTACCTTCCACTATCTTTCCATCTTTGAACGTGCGCATCATCGGCGCCCGTATTCCCAGATGATCGTAATGTGCGCCAATCACGACCCACTCTTCCGCCTGCGGCCCGCTTCCCTTCAGCACACCCAGCACATTCCGAGTCGTTGCAGTCTTCTTCTCAAACTTCACTTCCCCCTCGATTTCGACTTTCACCATCTCCGCCGAAACTGTCGCCCCGCCATCGAGCCGCTTCTGAACTTCGTCGAGTTCGCCCAACCCTGAAACCTTGAATATCGCGGCCGCAACCTCGCGAGTGATGTGCATCGCCGGCAACCCGTAATCATCCGCGCCTTCCGACACGAAGGGCGTAAGCGCGTCCTTATCGCCCTCCTTGGATCGCGGATTTACGAACAGGATTGCGGAAGCATTTCGATCTTTTACGTTGTAGACTTTGTTGCGCCGCAACGCGTTTCGTGTGGGATTGCCTTCCGCATCGGCCCAACCCGCCGGCTCGCCGTCAAAAACCAGAGCCGTCTTCCCCTTCAGATCGACCGGCTTGAAATCGTCGTGGCTCTTATCGGAGTTCGTGATTCCATAACCGCAAAGCACGACCTTTCCGGAAAACTTGCCGCTCGACGAGAACGCGAGAGGCATGAAGTCTTTGCCCTGAACCCGCCCCTGCTCCTCGCCGCTGAACTTCAGTCGATTGCCTTCGACGAGTGTGCGCTGCAAGGCAATGGGAAACGGCTGAAAGTACGTCCCATCGGAGCCCGCAGGCGACAACCCGACCTCCTTGTACTGCGCGGCAATATACTCCGCCGCGGACTCGATTCCCTTGGACCCGACTCCCCGCCCTTCAAGCTCATCGCCCGCCAGATACGCAATGTGCTTTTGAAACCGCTTCGACCGCTCGCCAAACCCACCCTCTCGTGCAGGCCCATTGCACGCGCAGAAAACCAGCCCGGCCACACCCGCTGCCCCACAAATCCAATGCTTATTGAACCTCATGTTCTAACTCACAATAGAAAAACCAGGGAACACGAAAACTGCGCGAACGTGAACCATCACGCTTTCGCGAAGCTCATTATCGTTACCGGCGTGTCAGAGGCAATCGGAAAGCTGCCCGAGGGAATCGGATGGGCCTTGAAACCACGAATGATACGGTTCCCAGTAGTTATCCGCGCGTCGGCAAAGTCCGTCCCGTAAGGAGAACCAAGCGAACCAGGTGGCCGTACCGGTGAAATGCTACTCTTTTTACGGCGGCGCAAAAAAAGCACTTCTGCTTCTGTTGCGATCGAAAAAGCCGCGCGAATCAGCGTTTCGTCAGCGGTTCGCCGGACCTCTATCGCCCGTGCCACTGCGACAGCCGCGTCGGCCGATCCGTCATGAACAGCAGATCAAGATCTTCGGCCAGCGCCCGCCGGTCTCGATCGTAGATCATATTTGCTTTGTGATAATGTTCATCAGGCGACTCGGCCAGCGTCTCCATTCGCGTGTGGGGCCTGGACCCCGCAGACCAGCAACCGGTCGCACCGCCGCACGCCATCAGGCTCAGTCCCAACGTCAACGAAATCGAACACTTTCTTCGAGTCATAATCTCACCAACGCAAACGAAATCGAAAACTCAAAACGCTTCCCACGGGAATTCACAACCCCCAACGCCCCTTGATCCTATCCGCCCCCCCCTCCGAGTCAACGTCAGCCGGTCGGACCCCGACGGGTCTGGCCAGGGATTTTGGCAGTGACCACGCTGCGGAGCAGGACTTCACGAGAATCAATGCGCACATTTGCTTGTCCATACAGTACGTAGGCGTTTTCAGGCCCGCCGTGGACACTGACCGATTACGATCCTTTTCATTTCAGTGAAGCAATATTGCTTTTCTAGAGATTGCCCAAGGGAATGGCCAGACCCGACCCCGATTTACCGCTGTGGACAGATTCCACACGCATCCGCCGCTATCGGCTGCCTTGACGTCAATCGGCCCAGCGTATAAGAATATCCGCCCGAACCCGCGTATCGCTTGGGGCGGTTTTCGGTTCGTACGTTTCGGTTGTTTGGGGCCGTAGCTCAATTGGTTAGAGTACCGGCTTGTCACGCCGGTGGTTGCGGGTTCGAATCCCGTCGGCCTCGATGAACACAATCATAGCTGAAAGCGCGACGTAGCGCTTACCCGTCAACGTGACGGTGCGGCTGCAACAAAGTGAATGAGCGTATCACCTGATACGTTCGCTTTGTGGAGCTGCTGCCGTGAGTCAAAAAACCGTCTTCGTTCCGAAGTACCGCACGCAATGCAATCCATTGGGTGATCGGGCATTCGTCGAACTGAACGGACGCCGAGTCTATCTCGGTTTGTTCGATTCGACGGCAAGCCGCGCCGAGTATCATCGACTGGTATCCGAATGGGAGGCCGCCGGGCGACGCACCCAGGTCGTTCAAAGCGACGTGACCATCGTCGAGGTGGTCGCGGCGTTCAAGGAGCACCTCGAGCGGACCTACGATGACGATCGGACGGTGCAACGGTTCAAGTCGGCATGGGAGCCGTTGGTTCAGCTCTACGGGCAGACCCCGGCGGCGGAATTGGGGCCGTTGAAACTAGTGGTTCGACACGACCAAAACTGCGGGTAACACGGTGCGTTTGCCGATCCTTTTTCCG
>CXWL01121634.1_pt1 | contig 28922 bp, 25 predicted proteins | sample 590931 | NCBI WGS metagenome assembly CXWL01 (sample SAMEA3498368, study PRJEB10139) | groundwater metagenome | biome: water well; material: biofilm material | place: Germany | collected 2015-04-27 | reverse complement strand
TCAACTAAAAGTTCAACTAAAAGCTCAACTATTAAGAAGTTGAATTATCCTTGATTGTCGGCACAAAACAAAACAGCGCCACTATCGTAGCGCTGTCATTAGCGAAATTCTAAAGAAAATCAGGCGGTGGTATTGATATTGCGGCCAAGATTTGAAGGTAAATTCTGCACAGACTTATTGTCCGGAATCGCTTCGATCAGGGCAGTTGCGCTTTCTGCGCTGATGTCAATTGCTTTTTTCAGCACAGCGATACTGACCGCCTGGCTGGTGCCTACGTCGGCCAAGGTTGTTGCTACATTTGCTATACCTGAAACATCCATGACAATTCTCCTTATCTCTACATCTTTAATAACGGCAGCGGATGGAACTTACTTTAGGATTTTTAAGCAGACATCGGGAATAAATTTTTGTCCAGCGCTGCCAACAGCCATCGCAGTACCGTTTCCGGCTGATTCAGATCCAGCCAAATCAAGCCTTGCGGCAGATTTTGCGGTGCGGCGGCGTCAGAAGCGACCGCGACGATATGCTTATCCTCCAGATAAATTGCCGGCTTGCCAATGGAAGGCCGATGGACTTCCAGCTTGGCGATGGCCTCCCACTTATAGCCTTCGACCAAAGTCAGGTCAGCAGGTGCCAGGCGCAATAATAGTTCCGACAAGGAGGGTTCCGGCGCTTCGCGCAATTCATGCACCAATGCAAAACGATGTGGGGATGACAACAAGACTTCAGCCGCACCAGCGCTACGCAAACGTGCGCTATCCTTGTGGGCAGGCTCCAGAATAATGTCGTGATGGCTGTGCTTGACCACATTGACGGTCTTGCCTTGCGCAGATAATTGCACCAGCAGATATTCGAGCAAAGTTGTCTTGCCGCTGCCCGACCAGCCAACCACGCCTAACAGTTGAGGTAGCATAATTTTTACCATAAACAATGTTGAGGGGAGTATAACGAAAAAACATCATTATAGCGCCCGTCAACATTGCGAGAAATTATGATACTCCACTCAGTATAATTTGCTATCCGGCATTTAGCCGCTATTGCGCAAACCAGCGGCGATACCGTTAATCGACAGATGTATTCCCCTTCGCACCCTTTCGTCCTCGTCGCCCTGGCGATAACGCTCAAGCAATTCGACCTGCACATGGTTCAAGGGCGACAGATAAGGGAAACGATTGACGATGGAACGCTTAAGCAGCGGATTTGCCGCCAGCAACTCATCCTGGCCTGAAATCACTTTCAACACCTCAATGGTTGCCTCATGCTCGGCCTTGAGTCGCGGGAAAATACTATTGCGCAGCGCCTCATCCTTGACCAATTGCGCATAGCGGCTGGCGATGCCGATATCGCTCTTGGCCAAGACCATTTCCATATTCGAAAGTACGGTGGAGAAAAACGACCAGTCCTTGAACATCGCCTGCAAAATTTGCAAGCCATTGTCCGGATGCGCCTTCAGGTAGCTTTGTACCGCTGAACCAAAGCCGAACCAGCCCGGCAACATCAGGCGGCACTGTGACCAGCTAAACACCCATGGAATCGCCCGCAGGTCTTCAATCGCCGTCGATTTTTTACGGGATGCGGGCCGGCTGCCGATGTTCAATCCGGCGATTTCTGAAATCACTGTCGATTCCCAGAAATATTGCTCGAAACCTTCAGTCTCGTAGACCAGATGACGGTAAGCGCGGAAAGCATGATCCGACAATTCTTCCATCGCCGATAAAAACTCGGGACGCGGTGCGGCTTCGGTATGTGCCAGCAAGCTCGCTTCCATGGTGGCCGCCGCCAGCACTTCCAGATTGCGCCGGCCGACCTCGGGATTACCGTATTTGGCGGTGATGACTTCACCCTGCTCTGTCAGGCGAATCTGCCCTTGCACCGCACCTGCGGGTTGCGCCAGAATAGCCTGAAAGCTAGGTCCGCCACCGCGGCCGACAGAACCACCGCGACCATGAAACAGGCGCAAACGGATCTGATGGCTGGCAAACACTTTGACCAGATCGAGTTCGGCTTTGTAGAGTTCCCAGCCAGAAGTAAGGAAGCCGCCATCTTTATTACTATCGGAATAACCCAGCATGACTTCCTGCGCATTGCCGCGGCTAGCCAGCAGACGCGCGTATGCCGGAATGCCGAACAGCCTGTCCATTACCGGCGCGCTGACCTGCAGATCGCCTATGGTCTCGAACAAGGGAATGATGTTGACATCGAGGCGGCCTTCAGTCGGATGCAACAGGCCGGATTCCTTCAGCAGCAAGGCCAGCTCCAGCATATCCGAGACGCCGTCGGCCTTGGAGATGATGCAGTTGGGCACCGCACCCTTGCCGTAACGCTGTTGGGCGGTGCAGGCGCCGCGGTAGATCGCCAGCTCGGATTGTGTTTCTTCTGAATAAGTGAGATAAGGCGACGCCAGCGGACGTGAAGAGCTGATCTCTTCCACCAGCACCGCAATGCGCTGCTCCTCGTCCAGCTCCAGATAGCGCATGACCGGATTAGCGGCCTGCAGCAGTTCGGCCACCACGCGCTCGTGCACATCGGAATTCTGGCGCAAATCGACCGGCGCCAGATAGAAGCCGAACACGCGCACGGCGCGGCGCAGGTGGCGCAAGCGGCCGCGCGTCAAGGCGGCAGAGCCGTTGTCGAGCAGGGATTGATTCACCACATCTAGGTCCGCCACCAGCTCTTCTGCGCTGGCATAAGCGTCCGCGTCGCCGCTGGCATGAATCGCCGGATCAAGCCCCAGCAATTGCTTGTAAGTGCTGGCCAGACGCGCATAGATACCGCTGATAGCCAAGCGATAAGGCTCATCCGCTCTATGTGGCGAATGGTCCGGCGAGCGCTCCGCCAATGCCATCAGGTCTGCCGATACATTGACCAGCAAGGTGGCCATCGACAACTGCGAACCCAGAGTATGCAATTCATCGAGGTAGAATTTAAAAGCACGCGTGGCTTGCATCGCCAGGGTTTTTTCCAGCACGCTGGCAGTGACAAACGGGTTGCCGTCGCGGTCGCCACCGATCCAGCTGCCCATTTTCATGAAACTTGGCAGTTCGATTTGCTGCACAGTTGTATTCGATGCTGCGACTTTACTCGACAACAGATCTTCCAGCCCTGCGTACAAGTGCGGCAATTCGCGCAGGAAGGTGTAATCGTAAAAGCTCAGGCCGTTTTCGACTTCATCGAGCACCGACAGTTTCGACATGCGCAACATGCGGGTCTGCCACAGCGTCAGCACGGCACGCTGCATCGCCTCTTCATTGGCGGCCGATTCTTCCGGCGTCAATTGCATGCGGTCGCGCTCATCGAGCAGGCGGGTGATCACCATCTGGCAATTCAAGATACTCTTGCGCTGCACCTCGGTCGGATGTGCGGTCAGCACAGGGCTGACTTCAGCGGTCTGAAAAAACTCCAGCAATTGCTGTGTGTTATGGCCTGTGCGATACAGCTCTTCGATGGTATGCGCCAGGCTGCCCCGGCGCGGCGCGGAACCGGCAATCTGATGTGCGCGGGTGCGGCGCACATGATGCTGATCTTCGGCTAGATTCACCAGATGCGAAAAATAACTGAAAGCGCGGATCACCTGCGTGGTCTGGTCATTGGTCAGCGTATCGAGCGTGGACTCCAGTTCGGCACGTGCGGCCTGATCTGCATCGCGACGAAAGCGGATGGAATTCTGGCGCACGCGCTCGATCAATTCAAAAATCTGATCGCCATGCTGATTGCGCACGGTATCACCCAGTATGCGTCCCAGGTGACGGATATCTTCGCGTAGGCTGAGGTCTTTATCGTCTTCGGCTAGATCGACTTTGGTATAGAGATGAGTATTCATACTGGAGAATTTTATGGCACTGAAAAAAACACGGGATGAAAAATTTTGTTGTGCAGGAAGAAGACAATTTCATCGACTCCCCCACCCAGAAAACTTAGCTGGCACAACTTCATTGCTGGTTTACTTAGGCGCGGTTGCCCTTATTGCGCCGCCGTATCGCCTGCAGCAAGCCCCGGGTAGAGCTGTCGTACTCTTCTTTAACAGCATCAGGGTCCAGGCTGATCAATTGCTGCGCCAGCGACTTGCCGAGCTCAACGCCCCACTGGTCAAAGGCATTGATTTCCCAGATCACCGATTGCACAAACACCTTGTGCTCATACAGGGCGATCAGGGCGCCCAAGGAGCGCGGCGTTAATGAATCGAGCAATAAAGTCGAGGTTGGGCGATTGCCTTCAAACACGCGTGGCGCCAGCATTTTTTCCGGCAGATCGCCTAGTTCCGCCCTGACTTCCTGCATGTTCTTACCCAGGGCCATGGCCTTGGATTGGGCGAAAGCAGTTCGCCAGCAAGGCCTGGTTATGCCCCGGCAAACCGGCATCATCTTCCGCCACCACGATGAAATCGGTAGGGATGATCGTTGCGCCCTGGTGCAATAACTGGAAGTAAGCGTGCTGGCCATTGGTACCCGCCTCACCGAACAAAATCGGCGAGGTGGTGTAGTCAACGCGCTGGCCTTCGCGCGTGACCGACTTGCCATTGCTTTCCATTTCCAGCTGCTGCAAGTAGGCAGGCAAACGCGTCATGCGCTGGTGGTAAGGCGCGATCGACAAGGCTTGCAGACCCATGAAATTGATATTCCAGACACCGATCAGCGCCATCAATACGGGCAGGTTCTCTTCCAGCGGCGCCTGGGCAAAATGCAGATCCATTTCGTGCGCACCGGCCAGCATCTGTTCAAAGCGGTCCGCCCCCACATACAGCGCGATAGACAGGCCAATCGCGCTCCACATTGAGTAACGCCCGCCCGCCCAGTTCCAGAACGGGAAGACGTTTTCCGGTGCGATACCGAATTCGGCGGCGGCCTCGACATTGGTGCTGAGCGCAACAAAGTGCTGCCTGATCTGTTCTTCAGGGCAGCCGTGGTTGAGCATCCAGTCGCGTGCGGTTCTGGCGTTGGTCAGGGTTTCCATCGTCACAAAAGTTTTGGACGCCACCACAAACAAAGTCGTTTCCGGATCGGCATTCGACAAAGCGTCAGCCACATGGCGGCCATCGACATTGGAAACAAAATGCAAGGACAGGTTTTTTTGCGACCACGGCGCCAGCGCGATGCAGGCCATTTGCGGTCCCAGATCAGAGCCGCCGATGCCGATATTGACGATAGTGCGGATGGCCTTGCCGGTATATCCCAGCCAGCGCCCTTCTCTTACCGCATCACTGAAGTTGCGCATTTGCGCCAGCACGCGATGCACATCGGCCGCGATATTCTCGCCGTTGAGATTAAACGCCTCGCCTTTCGGCAGGCGCAATACCGTATGCAAGACCGCGCGGTTTTCCGTGTGATTAATGGCTTCGCCGCGCAGCATGGCATCACGGCGGGATTCCACTTCCTGCTGCCTGGCCAATGCCAGTAGATTGAGCTTGGCGGTGGTGTCCATTCTCTGCTTGGAATAATCGAGCAAGATGCCGCAAGCCGAAGCGGAAAAATGGGTAAAGCGCTGCGGATCAGACTGAAACAGCTCTTTCAGGCTAGGCATGTTGTTGGCACGTTGCTGCAGCAGGCACCACATAGGAGTACGGGAAACAGAAATTGCCATGATCTTGATTACAGGTAGATAAAATTGCTTAATTGCCAGAGTGAGCAAACGAAAATTAGTATAAATGAAGGAGTATGGGCAGATGTATGCCAAATACGCAGATTGCTATTGCGTTTTTAAGCACATCGACAACATACCCACCCCAGTACACTAAAACAGATCACTTCCCGGCAGCTGCCGCCTGTGCCGCCAGCGCAGCAACCGCCTGCCAGTCATTGGCGGCAATCAACGCCGCCGGGCACATCCATGAACCACCGACGCACAAGACATTTGACTGCTGCAACAACAGTGGCGTCGATTCCACCGTCACGCCACCGGTCAAACAAAAACGCACGTCAGGGAACGGCCCGCCCAAAGCTTTCGCCATCTTGACGCTACCGACGATATCGGACGGAAACAGCTTAACGACGTTAAAGCCATGCTCCAGCGCCAGCATCAAATCACTGGCACCACCGACACCAGGAAAATACGGCAAACCAGATTCGGCAGCGGCCTTCGCCAGTACGGGAGTGATGCCAGGGCTGATACCAAAAGCGGCGCCAGCCTCTTTCACGGCATCGAGTTGCGCCGGGGTCAGGATGGTGCCGGCGCCGACAGTCACTGTCGGGCACGCCTTGACCACTTCGCGCAAGACCGTCATCGCGTTTGGCGTACGCAGCGTGATTTCTATCGCTGGCAAACCGTTCTCTGCCAAGGTGGTGACACAGCGGATAGCCTGATCAACATCGTCGGTCACCAGAATTGGCAGTACGCGGATTTGATCGAGTTGGGCGATGATGCTTTGCATGGTATGGGTCATAGTGGTCTCAATTTATAAACGAAATATTCTTACGCGAAACTCATGTGAAACTTATTTGCAGCTTGTTTGCGACTACCTCAATCGATGAAGAGTGTCGAAGCGCCCTGCTCTGGCGCAGTCACGACACGGCGCTGCGCGACAAACAGATCGCGGCCATAACCATGCGTGGCATCGTCCGACATCTGACGGGAAGGGCGTGTCGTCCACACCTCGTCCGGCACCAGGGCGCGCAACTCACCGGTGTGTACATTCAGTTCTATCATGTCACCATCCTGCACCTTGCCGAGATGGCCGCCCTGCGCCACTTCCGGGCTGACATGCAGCGCCGCCGGCACTTTGCCCGATGCGCCCGACATGCGGCCATCCGTCACCAGCGCGACCTTGTAACCGGCCGACATCAGGCTGCCCAGCACAGGAGTGAAGTGGTGCAGCTCAGGCATGCCATTGGCTTGTGGCCCCTGGAAGATCACCACGGCCACGAAATCCATATTCAGCTGCCCCGCCTTATAGGCGTTGACCAGCGACTCTTGCGAATCGAACACCTTGGCAGGAGCGCGCACTATCCATGCGTCTTCCGGCACGGCAGAAGCCTTGACAATGGCGCGCCCAAGATTGCCTTGCAACAGGCGCAAGCCACCGGTAGCCGCAAACGGCTCAGTCACATTGCGCACCACGCTGGTATCGGTCGACGCCGCTGGCAATGGCTCCCAGCTGAGCTTACCCTCATTCAGAACAGGGCGCGCCGCATGGGCATTGAGACCGTCATTGCCGAACACCGCCATCACATCGGCATGCATCAGGCCAGCCGACAATAATTCACGGATCACGAAAGTCGGGCCGCCGGCATCTTCAAACGCGTTCACGTCGGCGGTGCCATTCGGATAAACGCGGGTCAGCAATGGGATGACTGACGACAGTTCATCAAAGTCCTGCCAGTCGATCAGGATACCGGCAGCGCGGGCGACTGAAATCCAATGTATCGTATGGTTAGTCGATCCGCCGGTTGCCAGCAAGGCGATGACAGCGTTGACGATACACTTCTCATCGACGACATGACCGATCGGTCGGTAATTACCGCCCTGTTCGGTCAACTGCAAGACGCGCTCAACGGCGGCGTCGGTCAAGGCTTCACGCAGTGGATCTGAAGGATGGATGAAAGCCGCACCAGGCATATGCAAACCCATCGCCTCGAGCAGCATTTGATTGCTGTTGGCCGTACCGTAGAAAGTGCAAGTGCCGGCGCTGTGATAGGCGGCGCTCTCGGCAGCGAGCAACTCTTCCTTGCTCGCCTTGCCCTGCGCATAACGCTCACGCACGGCAGCTTTTTCCTTATTCGAGAGGCCAGAGCCCATCGGTCCGGCTGGCACAAAAATCGTCGGCAGATGGCCGAAGGCCAGCGCGCCGATGAGCAGGCCAGGAACGATCTTGTCGCAGATACCCAGACACAAGGTCGCATCAAATGCGTCATGCGAGAGCCCGATTGCCGTCGCCTGCGCAATCACATCGCGCGAGAACAAGGACAACTCCATGCCCGGACGCCCTTGCGTGACGCCGTCACACATCGCCGGCACGCCGCCCGCGACCTGCGCAGTCGCATTAAAACGCAATGCGGCCGCCTTGATCTGATCAGGATAGGAAGCGTAAGGCTGGTGCGCCGACAGCATATCGTTATACGAAGTCACGATACCGATATTGGGCTTTTGCGCCTGGTTCAGCCAGATCTTAGTCTTGGCATCGGCCGCCGCATTGGCATGCGCCTGATTCGCGCAAGAGAGACTGGCGCGGCGCGGACCGCGGTTGCGCATTTGCTCAAGGCGTGCCAGATAACCGGCACGCAGGGCCTTGCTGCGCTCAATAATACGAAGGGTGACGCGTTCAACCACAGGATTGAGTGCGATTTTTCCGGATGTCGTCATAGGGATCACTTTTTAGCTTTATTCAGATGAAGAAAGATAGCATAAAATGCAGATTTTCTGTAACAAACTTTCAGTTTTTTAAAGTTACCTCACTTTAACAGTTAAAAATTACAAATTTATCGTAATGAAACTACATTTCTGACGGAAATCTGGCATAATCCAGAGACAATTTTCCGAAACTGAATAAACCGGAGTCAGCATGACCACATTTGTATTGTTTGGCGGCACAGGCGATCTTGCCAAGCGCAAAATTATTCCCGCACTCTATAGTGCCTTTGTTAACGGTCGGCTTGACGCCAGTTTCAGCTTTATCGGCGCAGCGCGCGAAGTGCTCAGCGATGACGAGTTCCGCAAGCGCGTTGCCGCCAGCATAGAAACCTATGGCAGCAAAGATGGAAAGACGGATGCGGACAAAGTCGCGGCGTTTCTCGCCCTGACCTCCTACTCCAAGATCGATGCGCGTGAGCCAGACGACTTTAACGTCCTGAAACAGCGCCTGCACACCTCGGAATCCAACGCCACCCTGTTCTACCTGGCAACCGGCCCGGATATCTTCATTCCTGTGGTCGAGCAACTCTCCAAACATGGCCTGGTCGAAGGCAATGCCCGCGTCGTGGTAGAAAAACCTTTGGGCCGTGATGCGCAATCGGCCAAGGAAATCAATCACTCCTTGCGCAACTACCTGAGAGAAAATCAGATCTACCGCATTGACCACTATCTCGGCAAAGAGATGGTGCAAAACCTGCTGGCGCTGCGCTTCGCCAATCTGTTCCTGGAACCCTTGTGGAATCGCAAGTGGATACAGGACGTGCATATTTCCATCGCTGAACAGGTAGGCGTAGAAACCCGCGGCGACTTTTACGACCACACCGGCGCCTTGCGCGACATGGTGCAAAATCACTTGCTGCAGCTGGTCTCCATCGTCGCAATGGAGCCGCCGGTCAACGCCAATCCTGATGCGATCCGCGATGAAAAAGTGAAAGTCTTGCGCGCCCTGCACAAATTTACGCCCGAAGAAGTCAGCAAAAAAACCGTGCGCGGGCAATATCGCGCTGGCGCGGTGGATGGCAAACCCGTCATCGGCTATCAATCTGAACCCGGTGTACCTACCTCGTCTCGTACCGAAACTTTTGTCGCGATCCGCGCCGAGATCAATAACTGGCGCTGGGCTGGCGTGCCCTTTTATCTGCGTACCGGCAAACGCATGGCGAGCCGCAGCGCAGAAATCACGATCAACTTCAAGCCTATCCCCTATTCTATCTTTGGCAAGTCGCAAGGACCGTTGCGCTCGAACCGCCTGGTGATTTCTCTGCAGCCGGAAGAAAGCGTGCAGCTGTTCATGAAGGCAAAAGAGCCGGGCGAAGGGATACGCCTGTCAGACGTGGCGCTGAATCTGGATTTTGCCGAGGCATCCAACTCGCGCCGCGTCGAATCCTACGAACGCCTGCTTTTGGACGCCCTGCATGGCGACCTGACACTATTTGTCCGTGACGATGAACTCAGTGCCGCCTGGGAATGGGTAGACCCGATCATGAACGCCTGGAACAATGACAGCGAAGGCCTGAAATCCTATATCGCCGGCAGCTGGGGGCCCGCGGCCTCAAGTTACCTGCTGGCGCAACACGGCGCCGCATGGGGCGAAGAATATGTGGAAGGCTAAGAATGGCAACGCCGCACTTTAACAGTTTCAACAATTTTGCCGAACTGAGCGATGCGCTGCTAAAAGCATGGTCAAGCGCAATAGATGGCGCAGCATTGGCGGGCCTTCCAGCCTGTTTTGCTCTTGCAGGTGGCTCTACGCCTGCGCCTATCTATAAGCAACTTGATGGAATGCTTGCCAGCCGTAACAACTGCCAGATCAAGCTCGTTGCCACCGATGAACGCTGGGTAGATGACAGCGATGCACAAAGCAACGAAGGCCTGTTCAAGCAATGCCTGCCACTGTCATACGGCAAACAATGGCAACTGGTATCCCTGAAAAATGCTGCGCGCACACCGGAAGTGGCCGTAGAGGCCATCAGTGAGCGCCTTCATCAACAGCTACCTGGCGCTTTCAGCGCCGTATTGCTGGGCATGGGCGCAGATGGCCACATCGCCTCACTTTTCCCAGACGCACCTACGCAGCATGATGATCTCAACTGCCTGGCGGCCCTGCATCCGCAAACGCGGCAGAGCCGCATTTCGCTATCGCTGCCAAGACTGCTGCAAACAAATCAAATCTGGCTGGTGATTACCGGCGCAGAGAAACGCCAGGTGCTGGAAAACGCAAGTGCCGGTAGCTTACCGATTGCTGCACTACTACGTGAGGCACGCTGTAACATAGAGGTCTTTTGGTGCCCTTAATTTTCTCATTGCGATCCTAAGCGCATCACGCTCCCCAACTAGGTTTACAAACTGAAATATGGTCAATACCTTCTCTGTCATCAATACGCCAAAAACCACTCCGCCAGAGAAGGGCCTGCTGGCGCGCATACGCATCGCCAGCACTGCGTTAAGCCGCGCTGAGCGGCAGGTCGCAGAATTTCTTTTGCAAAAGCCGCACGACGCCCTGGAAATGTCGATACGCGTACTGGCACAGGCATGCGATGTCAGTGAACCTACGGTTGCACGCTTCTCTCAATCGATGGGCTTTGAAGGCTTCAAGACATTTAAGATGGCCTTCGCCAAGAGCCTGGCTACCGGTATTCCCTATTTACATCTGGATGTGAATCAGGCGGATCATGTGCGCGATGTCTTGCCCAAGGTATTCGATCGCACCATCGCCGCGCTGATGGAGGCGCGCAACTCAGCCAATCTGGTCAACTTTGAAGCGGCGGTGAATCTGCTGGCGCGCGCCAGGCGCATAGAATGTTATGGTCTTGGCTACTCGGGTGCCCTGGCGATCGATGCGCAGCTCAAATTTTTTCGCTTCGGCATCCCGACAACGGTATTTTGCGACGGTCACTTGCAGGCGCAATCGGCCTCATTGCTCAACAGCGATTGCCTGGTCGTCGCCTTCTCGCGCACGGGTCGCACGCATGACCTGATCCGCAGTGTTCAGCTGGCAAAAAATGCAGGCGCCAAAATCCTGGTGTTATGTGCCAGCGGCGGTCCACTGGCCGACCTGGCCGATGTGCATATCAGCGTCGACGTGGAAGAAGACCCGGATATTTATACGCCGATGACCTCACGCCTGGCTCACCTCACCTATATCGATGCGTTGGCGGTGGCGGTCACCTTGTTGCGCGGCCCCGCCGCCATTGATATGTTGGAAAGAGCCAAGGCCAGCATCAGTGAAAAGCGCCTGGATACCAAAATAGAATAGTTCAGCCGCATTTTCAGAACTCTCGTTTTAGCAAATCACAATGAATGGCACGATTATCCGTGTCGTTCATTTTTTTATCCTCCCTTTTATCTTCCCTCCAAGTACGGCACATTCTTTCGTGCTTTTTCATGCAATAAAAACTAATTTTTTTTGCAAAAAAACTCCCATCTTGAAGAATTTCAGGCAAGCTGCTCATACGGCAGCACATCAGATAACCATTCTCGCCCAGGAGCCTTGCAGATGAATTCCATTTCGATTAATCAGATTACCGAGAACGTCAAAAATTTACCGACACTGCCTGCGATCGTCATGGAGTTGCTCAACGAAATAGATAACGAAGCACTTGATACGCATCTGCTGGCCCAAAAAGTAAGTAACGACCTGGCCTTGACGGCAACCACCCTGCGCTACGCCAACTCGGCGTATTACTCGACCTTGATTAAGGTCACCACCATTCAGCAGGCGATTTCCCTGATGGGACTCGCCACCGTCAAAAAAATCATCACCATGGCCGCTTTAGCCGGATGCTTTCCGGAAAATAACTGCAGAGGGTTCAGTCATAAAGCGTTCTGGCGGCACTCCAATGCCGTGGCGATTGCCGCAAAGTTGATTGCCCGACGACTCAACTTCAATGTGGATATCGCATTTACTGCCGGCCTGCTACACGATCTTGGCAGCCTGGTGCTGGTAACCCAGTATCCCGAGCAATATGCCAGCGCCATCGACTATAGAAAGGTGCAGCACGTAAGCCAGCTGGAGGCTGAGCGTAAGATATTGGGCATAGACCATGCGGCAGTCGGCGAGGCACTGGCAACGGAGTGGAATTTTTCTGACATCATGAAAAATGCGATCGCAGGCCATCACCAGCCTGAAAAACCGGGGCTAGGCTTTCTTGCCACCATCATTCATGTGGCGGACGGCATGGCGCACGTGCTCGACGTAACAACCGACAAGGGTCAAGAGACCATAGAAGTGTCGGCACTCTCATGGACCAGCCTGAACCTGGATCAGGCAGCAATGGATCAATTATTGGAAGAGCTGGCGGAACAGCTGGAAAAACTTGACGAAGATGATATGTAAATGGCGCCAGAGTCAAAGCATCGCGGGTTCCATCGATAGCTTAAGAAATTGCCTGCAAGATTAAATCCAATTCCTGTTTGGTCTCACGGAGCAGCTCCCCACTTTTATCCAGATCAAGTTGCAGGTTTCGCAGCGATACGGGGACCGTGTCCCAGTTCAGGTCTATCAAGGTGTCATCGACAAAATGTGCATCCAGAAAATCTGCGGTCGCTACAACATCCGTCAGGCTGGGCCTGCTGCTCAAGCTCATGTCCGATGAGCGGTGATCCATCACCGCGACGCGGATATCATCATCGACTTCCCAGTTTTCCAGAATCGCCGCACCTATGCTGGCATGCCACTGATCGACCAGATCCCATAAGGCGGTTTGCGTAACGAACAACTCCTGATAGTGACGAGCGCGATTAAGGATGTAGAACTTGCCGACATCGTGCAACAAGCCCGCCATCATCGCTTTGTCAGGGCTTATCCTGCTCAGTTTTTTGGCGATCATGTAAGACAGGACGGCCACCCGCAGGCTTCTGTTCCACAAACCCTCTACCAGCTTCGATGGCTGGCCATTTGCCTTATGCTCCATTAATTGCTTCATGCCTACAGAAATCGCCACATTCCTGACTGCAGAAAAGCCCAGTAGTCTGGTTGCGTTGCGCAATTCAGAAATTCGCGTCCCTGTGGGATTATTTACCACGGTGTTACTTAAACGAAGCACCTGCGCCGACAATACCGGCTCTGCACCTACGATGCGCGCTACATTATCGTTGGAAATATGCGGGTCGTTCAAAGCATGGCGAATTTTCATCGTTGCATTGAGCGAAGTCGGAAAGATCAGTTCTTTCGACGACAGTTCGGCAGTGAGCCCTTGAATAAACTCGAAATCACGCGAGTTTTCTACCGTTAACATAATCACGCCACCTAGTGAACAAGCAATATAGAAACAGAAAGGAACACCTATCAATCCTTACTGATTTCATATAAAAAATCAAATAATTACCCAGACATTAACACATGTCCAGATACAGAAAATAATATCTTAACATCACCTTTCGGCATGCGGGAATAGTAAGGAAAACCTATGCCATAGACCGGCGCCTATCAGCGGATCGGCGGCACGAACATCACCGGGAAAAATAGTGAACCTGTAGACATCTCTTGAAAAGTTGCGACTTTTCAGTCTGGAGGTGGGGCTTTGGCTGTGTCCTTGAGGAGGCAGCGTCACCGGCCCGGGCACTTGTTAGCCTGCGCGTTTTTGCTTGTGCGCTTCGGATAACTCAGATCTCAGCTGACGCTGGATTTCTTGCGCATTTGGCGGCGGAGAATGTTCTGCCAGACGCCGTTTCAAATATGCGCGGACCTGTTCTTTGCTAGGATGAAAATATTGACCCATGGCGCTACTTCCGGTTGCCTGTTCATGGGTCTTTAACGCTTTTACTTGAAAGTTGTTGACCTCAAAAATTCCGCAATCGGAATAATTTCTCACTTATGCAAAATGATTCAAAAGGCGCGGGCACTTTTTCATTGCTCCTGTACGAGTAACTCGGTAAGCAAAACCGCTTCCACCTTGTCCGTTTTTAAATCGCGATTGAGCAAAATTTTCAGCTCTGATTGTGCGGCAACTATTCCGTCCGGATTGCGCAACTCCTCAAGATCCAATGAAGTCATGGCCTTGTTGAAACTGTTGCTGAGAGCATTTTTATTCGCTTGCAGCCACTCCCTGTCATCGTCGCTCACTTGTATGGTGGCTTGTACCCTCGCAGCGAGACCATCGACATTAACGATAGTTTGTGGCAGAACAATATAACTTAAGCCGGCAGAATTGCGTTCGCCCATTTTTGTGACGTAAATACCCAGCGAAATGATAATCAAACCCAAAAGAACAATAATCGCCGCGTATAAGGTAAATCGATCTTGCTTGACAACGACAGGCGGCGTTTTTTGCCTTGCTGGAAAAACAGGCGGCGCAAAAGATTTTTTCGGCGGTTCTGGCTTGCGAGCTGCCGCAGCCGGCTTACCGGATTGAGGGCGCGGCTCTTCAGGCTTGGGCGCCTTGGTTTGCGGGGCATCAAAAACCAAACCGGACAAGGGGTCAGAAGACGATCTGGATGACGGATTTGCTAAAAAGTCATCCATCTCCTCAAAGTCAAGCGTTGAACTGAGTAAGTTTTTTTTCGGCTTATCGTTTGATTTATCGTCTGACATAAGTTTGCACCCTTAAAAAAATGTCACTGAAAAAAATGGCAGAAAAAAATTTCTGAATGCGTCCTGATAAAGGAAAAGAGAAGCGCTCAGCTATTTTCTCGTTATCTGCCTCAACACTAAGGTTATCGGTAGAAAATTCAAATCATCCATTATTGGTAAAGATTTTCACTTGGTTTTTATCGTTTCCGAATCAAACTGCTGCGGGTTCTTGCCCTTTATTCCCGCATAAAACGCCTGTATCAATTGCATGTCCTTCTCGATGTCACCCGTCGTGTGAAACAGCTTGCCTATGCCGCCAACTTTGCGCTTGAAGTCGAGAAAACCTAAAGCGATCGGCACACCTGCACCATGCGCAATGTAGTAGAAACCGGTCTTCCAATGCGTCACTTTGCCACGCGTCCCTTCTGGCGGCACGATGACCGTTAACTGTTCATTCTCATTGAATGCATCTATGGTACCTTGCACCAGGTTTCCGGCACGTTCACGATTGACCGGGATGCCGCCCAGCCAACGCATCACGCCACCTATCAAGGGTGGGAATAAGCTGGATTTTCCCATCCAATACACATTCAAGCGCAACGCAAAACACACCATCAAAGTTACAGGGAAATCCCAGTTACTGGTATGCGGGGCGGCGATCAGCACATATTTTGCTTCCGCCGGCGCCGTTCCTTCCACTCGCCATCCGGTCAAACGTAAGGCCAGCAATGAAAACAGGCGCATCAATGTGTTGATCACCGGAGTGTCGAATATAGTGTGATTCATGCAGTAAGTGTTTGATAATAAAGAATAAGAACGCGATGAAATCTATCGCCATTATAAGTGATGAACGATGCTGTGAGGCAACAAATCTATTGCCAGCAGGGTATGGCGTAGCACGCGGATAAATCGCCCGGACAATGAGTAAGCTGGATGAAGATGAATGAACTAGTTATTTATCCATTCCAAAATCTCGGTCCACTGGCCAAGGTCTTTCTCTACCCTGGATGGGGCGACATCCCAAAGCGTGGCGCCGTGTGCCGCCAGCTGGATGTAATTTTGCGTATCCCGGATATACCCTAGCACCGGCAAGCCAAGCTGGGCCATATAGTGCGCCAGTTGATCGGCGGCACGGCTGCGCGCATTCACACGCATCCCCAATACGCCAACCTCAAACCGGGCGTCTTTGCCGGCGAGCTTTTTTAAAAATTCTTCTGTTGCAAGAATATCAAAAATCGATGGTTGTAATGGCACGATCACCTTATCTGCCAATTTCAGCAGGGCATCGAGCTTGTTTCCCTTCAGGCCCGCCGGTGTGTCGATCACCAGATGTGTCGTCCCCTTGGGCGGCTTGGCGATGTGACCATCGCTTATTTCCCAGGCACTGATGGGCGGCAGGTTTGCCGGGCGTAATGACAGCCAGGTACGTGAGGACTGCTGGGCGTCGGCATCACCCAACATCACGCGATGGCCTTGCGAGGCAAAATATCCTGCCAGATTAGTGGAGAATGTGCTCTTGCCTACGCCGCCCTTAGGGTTGGCTATCACGATGACCGGCATGCTAACTCCTTATAGAAGTGCTGAAGTGCTGCAATTGATGGGTGTTGCTTTAATTTTGTGGTACCAGCAAGGCTAACTGTGCCGCATTCAAATAACACCATTCGCCCTCCTCCAGATCAAGGGAGTCTAGCGTTAATTGCCCTATCGCTGTCCTGCGCAGGGCTGCGCAATGATTGCCTGCGGCAGCCAGCATGCGCTTGACCTGATGGTATTTACCTTGCTCCAGAACGATTTCCAGCTCGCGCTCGCCCAACTGGCGACAAGTCTGCGCCGCAAGCGGGCCAGGTTCATCATGCAATTGTACGCCAGACAAAAGTTGCTGGATCAGCTCTTCGGTGACGGGCTCGGCGGTGGTTGCCACATACACTTTGGGGATATGTCTTTTCGGCGAAGATTGCGCATGAATGAAGGGGCCGTCATCCGACATCAGCAGCATGCCCGTGGTGTCATGATCAAGCCGCCCTACTGGCTGTACGTCGCGCCAGCTCAACTGCTCAGGCAGCAATGTGAGAACGCCGGGATGGTGGCTAGGCTTGCGCGAACACTCGAAGTTGGCGGGCTTATTGAGCACCAGATAGACGTGTTCGCGGTATTCCCATTCTTCATCAAAAATCGTAAAGCGCAAGCCTTCGGTTTCTACCGGGGTTTTATAGTTTTGCACGACCTCGCCATTGACGCTGACTTCGCCGTCATCGATCAGGTCTCTGCAATATTTACGGGTGCCAAAACCCTGCGATTGCAGAAGTCGGTCAAAGGATAATTTACTCATAGCGGAACGGTAAAAGGAGCTAAATGGCGCATTTTACAGTTAATTGCGCCCGTACTTAAGAGGCGACTCTCGGTAAGATCATAGTAAATTTTGCTCCTTGGTTCAATTGGCTGCTCACAACGATGCTTCCACCCAAGACGCCGGTCACCAGATTGTAGACAATATTCAATCCCAGGCCGCTGCCACCCTGCCCGAGTTTGGTTGTGAAAAAGGGATCAAAAATCCTTCCGATATTTTCTTCAGGAATCCCTTTGCCGTTATCACTGACGATAATTTCTATTAATCCCGCATCAAGCACTTGCCCTTCTATTGTGACCGTTCCCTTGAAATCGCCTTCAAAACCATGAATGAAGGCATTGTTGATCAGGTTGGTCAAGACTTGGCCAAGCGGGCCGGGATAACTGTCCATCACGATTTTTGCGGGGATGGAAGAGACCAGCTCATGCCGGGTTTTGCGCGTCATCGGGCTAAGCATGAGGATGATTTCAGCGACCGTCTCGTCTAGCGTAAACAAGCGCCTGTTTGCACTCGATTGATCGACCGCGACTTGCTTGAAGCTGGTCACCAATCCGGACGCCTTATTCAGGTTACGCAGCAGGATATCCGTGCCGATACGGGAATTATTCAGGAATTCTTCCAGGCTGGAGCGCTTCAGGCCACGTGCCAGATCTAAAATCATTTGATCGGTTTGCTGCTGCAATGTGCTGGCCACGGTGACGCTTGTGCCTATCGGCGTATTCAACTCATGCGCCACACCGGCGACCAGCGATCCTAGCGCCGCCATTTTTTCTGTGCGCAATAACTCGCGCTGGGCACGCTGCAAATTTTCCAGCACGATGGTCAATTCGCTGTTGGCCGCTTCCAGTGCGTGCGTGCGGTCGGAAACCCGCTTTTCCAGGCTGCTGTTGAGGCTTAAAATTTCATGTTCATTCTGGCGTTTTTCGGTAATGTCTTCCTGCACCAGCACCAGCAGCGTTTCATCGCCCAGGGCGATCAGGCGGCCTGAAATGACGCAGAGCAGGTTCTTGTCGCGGTCACCGCAACGCAGCCATGCCTCGTAGGTTTGGATTTCACCCTGAGCTTCTGCCATGTGCAGGACGGTTTCCAGATCTTCCGGTTTGCGCCATAAGGCCAATTGCTTTTCCTGGCTGCTTAATATCTCGCCCCTGGACCAGCCAAACTGACGTATCCATGCATCGTTGACGTCTATCATGTGAAAGCTTGCTTCTTTGCGGAACACCGACATCGCCACCGGCGATGCGTGAAAAATGGCGGCGAATTTTTTCTCGGTCAGGCGCAAGGCCTGTTCTGCGCGCAAACGCTCATTGAGTTCCTGCTGCAGCGCGGCGTTCTTGCTATCGCGCTCGGCAATCAGGACGCCCAGGTCCTGCCGCATCTTATCCAGGCCTTGTGCCAGATGGCCGATTTCGTCCTGGCGCGGCCAATTCAATGGCTTATCGAGCTTACCCCGGGCAAGATCTAGCGTGGCAAGCAACAGGCGATGCAAAGGATGCACGATACGACGCTCAAACAGCAGCAGGATCAGGGTAAACGAGATCAGCACCTGCGCCAGCAATGCAAAGCCGAGCTTGACAAAATCGTCGATCAGGTCTTGTTTGATGCGTCCGGTGGTTAACTCGACGGTCACCTTACCGATAACTTTGTCATCGAGTAATATCGGCCGCTCTTCGCTCATGTCATCCGAGCCCCGGCGCCCGGCAATCTCGCTTTGAACAAATTGATTTCTGGATTCGTCTTCTACCGCAACGCGTACCACCTCGGGATTGCGCATGACCGCCTGGACAAATTGATTGGCGACGTCTTTATCGAGGTTCCAGATCGGCACTGCCATTGCGCGCGCCAGCATCTCTGCGTACTGGGATTTGGCCGTATGCACGCGCAAATTGAGCTCACGTTCATAGCGATTCTGCGCCAGAAAATAACCGAATATCAGGGCCGGCAACAATATGCCGAATGCGACACCGAAAATCAATATCTGCCGAAGTGAGAATTGTCTCAATATAAATCCGTAAAATAATCGCTGTAGAAAATGAAGATATTCCTTGCACCGCAGCTTAGTTGTATGCGCACAAATCCGCTCAGGGCGGATTCATGTCGGCGTTTTATTTAGTCTGCTTGCGCCACAATTGTATGTTGGCGTCGATCAAGGCATTCATGCTATTTTTTTTGCTTATCTTATACATCGCGCTGGCAATACGCCCGCGCATCTCGCCAGTATTACAGGCAGACTTATGCGAAAAAGTCAGGTGCAGGCTTTCGTTGCTGATGGCGGGGCTGACGGTTTTGATTCCGCTGATATTCATCTTCGCAGCGTAGGCCAGGCCCGGACTTTCTTCATAGATCAGAAAGTCGGCACGTCCCATGGTAAGCATTTTCAAGGCTTGCTCCAGGCTGGGGACGGTAGAAATCTTGAGGGATTTTTTTGCATAGCGATCAAACTCCTCGCCAAAACTGTTGTTAATCACAGTCATGCCCTGCTTGCCTGCCAGGTCAGCCCATTTTTTATAGTCAAGCGTGGAATTGCTGCGGGTCCAGATGACGGATCTGGTTTCAGCGAAGGCAGGATAAAAGTAATCCATGTATTCCAGCCGCGGAACCGTAAAAAATGCGCCGGCAATCAGATCGACGCGCCCCAGCTTGAGCTCTTCCTGAACGCGCGCCCAGGTTCCCGCGTATTTCATTTCTATCGGCAAGCCCAGCTCTTTGGCGAGCAATTGCATCAGATCTGCATTGGCACCGATCAGCCTGGTTTCATCTTCCGGATCGCGCCACAAGTAAGGCGGATATTCCGGATTGCCGGTCGCGACCAAAGACTTGCAAACATCCGCCGCCATGGCCTGATTCGACAGGCTCGCAACGACAGCTATCAGCGAGGCAAAAAACAGATGGAAAAAGAAATAGCTAAGCGTCAAATGACGATAAGGCCGAGCATGCATGAAGTGTTTGCTCCCCAGGATGAAAAAGTCTCACTATATATCTGGCGTAGTCTAGCAATGGACTACCTTCCTTGCAAGAAAAAGTATCTTTTTGGAAATATTTTGAGGCTTATCGGCCGCAAAGGCAAACTAGGTCGACGCTTTTGCCTGGCGATGCAGCGCTATCGGTACGCTCTTGTCTTGTTTGTCTTGCTTGGCGTGCGGATTCGCGATCAACTGCTCCAGGCTCACCTGGTCGAGCACCTTCAGATAGGCGTCTGTCGCTTCGGACAGCACCGATTTCAAGGTGCAGGCAGCGGTGAACAGGCACTGGCTGCTGTGTTCCTCAAAGCACTCTGCCATATAAAAATCCGTCTCGGTCTGGCGCACCACCTGGCCGATATTGATTTCGCCGGGTTCCTTATTCAGGCGCAAGCCGCCATGCCGCCCGCGCACGGTATCGACCACGCCATCGATTGCCAGCTGATGCACGACCTTCATCAGGTGGTTTTTTGAGATATTGTGCAGATCGGCAATATCCTGAATGGTCACCAACTTATCTCTGTGCGTGCCGAGATACATCAAGGTACGCAAGGTATAGTCAGTAAACGCGGTGAGCCTCATCAGCTGTTCCCAGTTAGGTCAATATAGAGCGGCAAGTCTTAAATGAAAAAGGGGCAGGCCCACAGCGCAATGCCGGTGCGGCTTTCCAGCCACTCCGGCCTGCAAGCCGCATGGGTATTGCGTGCTGGCGATGCCATCTTTTCATTTTTCAGATGAAAGTAGACAAGCTTAACAGCGATAGCCATGCTTGCGCTAGCTGTGCGTGCCTTTAGCCGCGACCGAATGGCGCGTCCACCGCCTGGCTCTGGCCGGTAAACCATTGCGGCCCCTGCTCCGTCATATAAAAATGGTCTTCCAGCCGGATGCCGAACTCGCCCTCGATACAGATCATAGGTTCGTTGCTGAAACACATGCCGGTTGCCAGGGGCCTTTTATTGCCCTTGACCAGATAGGGCCACTCATGGATATCCAGGCCTATGCCGTGACCGGTGCGATGCGGCAAGCCCGGCGTCTTGTAGCCCGGCCCCATGCCGGCCGCTTCCAGCACGCTTCTGGCCGCCGCATCGACCGCTTCACAGGGCACGCCCAGCTGCGCGGCATCAAAAGCTGCCGCCTGTGCGGCTTTCTCCAGCGCCCAGATATCGCGCTGGCGCGGCGTTGCCTGGCCGAACACGTAACTGCGCGTGATATCGGAATGGTAGGACTCAATCTTGCAGCCCGTGTCGATCAGCACCATGTCGCCTTCACGCAAATACTGCACCCCGTCGGGGCCATGCGGCATGGCTGTTGCCTGACCAAAGCTGACGATGCAGAAGGTCGAGCTGCTGCCGCCAAAAGCGCGATGGGCATGATCAATAAACGTCGCCACTTCGGTGGATGAAATACCCTCACGCAGAATTGTCGCTGCGCGTCTCTGCACTTCCAGCGTGATATTTTTTGCCTTTTGCATCAGCGCCAGTTCCGCCGCAGATTTATGCATGCGACATTCAGCGGTGATGGCTGAGGCGTTGATGATGCGCGCCAGCGGCATCGCCATCCTCAAGCCGTCGAACACAAAGAAAGGCGCGGCCTCGTCGAGGCCGATCGCATATTGCTGCAGGCCCAGATCAGCCAGAATATCTTTGACCAGAAGATACGGGCTGTCATCTTCCTGCCAGAGCCTGAGGGTGGCGGCATCGCCGACCGTCTCACGGACTTTGGATTCTTCAAAAGCCGGGCAAACGTAGATGACTTCGCCTTCCGCGGTAAGGACAGCGCCAACCAGCCTTTCACTTTGGTACCACTGCAGGCCAGTGAAGTAATACAGGCTGGTGCTGGCGCTCAATAACAAAGCGCCGATCGACTGCTCGCGCATCAAGCGAGCCGCCTTGTTGATGCGCTCGCCACGTTCGCGGCCGGTGATCGGCTGCAGGTCCGTGAGATTGGCCGCGATGCCGGCCAATTGTGTTGCAGCATCCGAGCCGCCGATAGAATTTGTCATGCCGTCCGTCTTTCCTTATTGTTGAGCGCAGATCAATACCCGCTAGCAGAGCGGGCAATATAACAAATCATGCCGCTATCGTCTTGTTTTGCCGCCCTGATGTGATGGCGATTTCTGCACAGCCNNTAAGCCGCTAGCTGGTGCTTACGACATCGCCTTGATCAAATTACCCAGTTTCTCTATGCCTTCATTGATACGCTCTGGCGATACCGTCACGAAGCTCAGGCGCAAGGTATTGGTCGCCGGATTATTCGCATAAAACGGAAAGCCGGGCACAAAGGCGACGTTCTGCGCCAGCGCAGCCTCAAGCAATTTGGCGCTGTCGATCTGTTTAGGCAAAGTCACCCAGATGAACATGCCGCCCTCAGGCCGCGTCCAGGTGACGCTAGCGGGAAAGTATTTGCTCATCGCCGCCAGCATGACATCGCACTGGCCGGAATAGAAACTGCGGATAGTCGGGATATGCTGATCCAGGAAACCATCTTTGATGACTTCGTAGACTGCCATTTGCGTCAGCGTTGAGGTATGCAAATCAGAAGCCTGCTTGGCTTGCTCCATCTTGCGGATCAGGGTCAGAGGCGCAACGACATAACCGAGGCGTATGCCCGGTGTCAGTACCTTGGAAAAAGAACCCATGTAAATCACGCCGTCAGGATTCATGTTGAGCAATTTTGGCAAAGGCTCGCCACGATAGCAAAGGTCGCCGTAGGGGTTATCTTCGATCAGCGGCACGCCGAGACGCGCGCAGGTCTGCACCAGTTCATAACGACGCTCTACCGACAGGGTACGGCCAGTCGGGTTTTGAAAGTTAGGCAAGGCGTACAGCAAACGCGCGCCCGCGCCTTTGGCGGCAACGTCAGCCGGGATGATGCCATGCTCATCCATCTCGATAGATTCTATCTTTGGCTGATACACAGAAAAAGCCTGCAGCGCACCGAGATAGCTCGGGGTCTCTACCAGTACTTTACTGCCTTCATCGATCAGTACCTTGCCGATCAGATCAAGCGCCTGCTGCGAGCCAGATACCATCATGATCTGCTCAGGCAGGATTTTGCTGTCGGCGTTGGAGAGGGAATCGGCAAGAAAGGCGCGTAATGGCGCATAGCCATCGGTGGTGCCGTATTGCAATGCTGTCTTGCCGTTTTCCAGCAACACTTTATCAAAGGCGGCGCGCATGCGGTCAACCGGAAAGGTCTCCGGGGACGGCAAGCCGCCGGCGAAAGAAATCACTTCAGGGCGCTGGGTAACTTTGAGAATTTCCCGGATCACGGAGCCTTGCAACTGCTCAGCGCGTACAGAAAATTTCCAATCAATCGGGGTAGGGTTTTCAAGTTTCATGCGGTCTCACCTGGAAATGTTTTTGACAAAATGGAGTAAGCAAGGCCTTCTCCGGCAACGCTATCGTAATTAGTTGATCTCGGCGATCAGTTCGATTTCTACGCAGGCGCCCATAGGAATCTGCGCAACGCCAAAGGCTGAGCGGGCATGCTTGCCTTGCTCGCCAAAAATCTCGCCGATCAGTTCGGAGGCGCCATTGGTCACCAGATGCTGCTCGGTAAAATCACCGGTGGAATTGACCAGGCTCATCAATTTGACGATGCGCTTAACGCGATTCAGGTCACCGCCACAGGCCGCCTGCAAAGTCGCGATCAGATCGATAGCGACGGCACGCGCAGCCAGTTTGCCTTCTTCGGTAGAGATATTTTTACCCAGCTGACCCACCCATACCTTGCCGTCTTGTTTGGCAATATGGCCAGAAAGAAATACCGTATTACCTGTTTGCGCATACATGACATAGGCAGCGGCGGGAGTGGCGACGGCAGGCAACTCGATATTCAAGGCCTTAAGTTTTTCGTAGTAGGACATGGTGGTTTTCCAAAAATGAGGCCGCAGCAATTGTCAGCGGCAAGGTTGAGATCAAAAAGTAAACTGTAAGTTGTCGGATATTTAAGTTTCTGTCCGTATAACCCTCTATTGTACGACCCGGATGACGGGATTAACACCCCCAAATCTCTCGCGTTGTCTTGATTTAATTTGGCGAATGTGGTTTTTCAGCAGAAATCACCGTCGAATGTTCATGCGCCGCCCCAGCGCGACGACCAGTACAACAGCCAGCGCAAATAGCACATGGTTTAATTCCAGCGACTCGCCCAGAATACATGCGGCACCTAGCAAGGTGAGAAACGGCTGCAAAAGCTGCACCTGTCCCACACGGGCGATTCCTCCCAGCGCCAGGCCCCTGTACCAAAAAAAGAAGGCGATAAACATCGAGAACAAAGAGACATAGGCGAACCCCATCCATGCGCGCGGGGAAGCCTGCAGGCCATATCGCCAGCCCAGCCAGATGGTCAGCGGCAATAAGACAGGCAGCGCCAGCACCAGCGCCCAGGAAATGACTTGCTGACCACCCATGCTTTGCGACAAGCGCCCTCCTTCGGCATAGCCCATGGCAGCGGCAATGACTGCCACCAACAGCGCCAGGTCAGCCAGCTGAAAGCTTCCGCCGCCCTGTTGCAACGCAAAACCGACCACCAGCGCGCTACCGATCAGGGCCATGGCCCAAAACCCCCTGGAGGGGCGCTCTTTAAAGCGCAACGCCGCAAATAACGCGGTCACCAACGGCAAAATCCCCAGCACTATCGCGCCATGCGAGGCGGGCACATCCCGCATCGCGAGTGAGGAAAATACCGGAAAGCCCACTACCACACCAAGGGAAGTGATCAGCAAGGCCTTCAGCTGCGCCGCCGTTGGCCTGCTTGCACGGCTACGGCTACGGCTACGGCTGCGCCAGAGCAGCAAAGCGGCGAAACATGCGGCGATCACAGCACGCCCCAATGCCACAAACACCGGGTGGAGTTCCACCACGGCCATCCTGGTAAACGGCAAGGTCAAACTGAACATGGCAACCCCGATTGCCCCCAAGGCCATTCCCCTGGTTTCGTCACTCATGCTCGTTGTCATGGCAACTTCCGGATTGCGGCACGCAGGCTATGATTGTTGCCTATCATAGACAAGTTCGCCACGATCGCCACGTTAGGCCCGGGAGTCAACCAGCCTATCCGGGCAAATGCGGTGTCAACAACAATTTCAGCAAGCTGCATGGCGGGCTTTCAAAAAGCGAGGCGATTGACGCCCAACAACTCCATTATTCATCATGTACTCGACGGTTTTTCTCATATTGTCAGGCAGTAAGCGCATTGATCTCATGCTGCTCAGCCGCAGGCTGCGTTGGTTTTCTGGCACAAGCGACAAAGGCCAGCTGGCATGGCGCTTGGTCAGCTTCGATCACGATATGGCGCGCAACAGGCAATCGCATGGAATCACCCGCCCGCATCCAGTAATCAGTTTCATCCCCCGTTATCGTCAACCACACCAAACCCGCATCAATACGAATCATCAAAGCCGTTTCGGCAGAGAAGGACACAAGTTCCCCCTGCCGTAAATGAGTTGAATGATGGGCATCGATTTTATTGATCATGATATCTCCGTATTTTTATTTGCCTGTGTGAATTGATACCTGCTATCCTAGCCGGAAAAACCAATACAGTACCAGTACAATAAAATAGATAGTCTCCACACTGTCTTGCTGACTTAACCAATACAATTTCAGAAAGGGTGAGCGATGCGCACTTCTACCCCGATTATTTCGCGCGAATCCGGTGGTTCGCTGGTGGAACAGATAGTCCGTTCCGTGGCCAGCCGCATCGACGACAAACTGCTGCGCACCGGCGCCCGCATGCCGTCAATTCGCCAGTTCGCAGACGAGCAGCATGTGTCGCGCTTCACGGTGGTGGAGGCGTATGACAGGCTGGTTGCCAACGGCTATCTGGAATCGCGCCGTGGCTCAGGTTTTTTTGTGCGCGAACGCGCATCGATGTTAGGCAACGGCCAGACGGCGGCACAAGCCATTCCTGGCTCGCAGCAGCTGGACGTGGTCTGGCTGGTGCGCAATATGTTCCGCCAGCTGCCACCGCAAAAAATGCCGGGTTCAGGCGTGCTGCCGCATGAGTGGCTCGACGGGGAATTGGTCGCCAACGGCTTGCGCGCGATCAGCCGGCTCAATCAAAACCTGCTGCTGCATTACGGCACGCCGCAAGGCTTTTTGCCGCTACGCCAGCAATTGCAGCTCAAACTGGCCGAGCTGGAAATCGCCGCCGCGCCGGAGCAAATTGTCATGACCAGCGGCGTCACCCAGGCGCTCGATCTGGTCGCGCGTGAATTCACCCAGCCCGGCGACACCATCTTTGTCGATGACCCGGCCTGGTTCCTGATGTTCGGCTCGTTCGCCATCCTTGGCGCCAAGGTTATCGGCATACCGCGCCTGCATGACGGCCCCGATGTGGCAAAACTGGCTGAGTTGGCGGCATTGCATAAACCCAAGCTTTACATCATCAACTCGGTCATGCACAACCCGACCTCGACCTCGCTTTCCGCCGCCAAGGCTTTTCAGGTGCTGAGGACTGCCGAAGAACATGATTTCATGATAGTCGAAGATGATATTTACTGCGATATGCATCCCGGCACGGCAGTGCAGGCTGCCACCAGATTAGCCGCGCTGGATCAGCTGAACCGGGTGATTTACCTGGGCGGTTTTTCCAAAACGCTGGCGGCCAATTTACGCGTGGGCTTCATCGCCACCTCGCACGAGTTGGCGATAAGATTATCCGACCGCAAGATGTTATCCACGCTTACCACGACCGAAATTGGCGAGCGCGTGGTCTATAAGATTCTGTCTGAAGGGCATTACCGCAAACACGTTGACCGCATCCGTGTCAAACTCGATTCGGTGCGCGACAACGTCACCAAACGCATAGAAAACATAGGAATGAAAGTGGAGTATCGCACGCCGGCCGGCATGTTCCTGTGGACAGAAACCGGCTGCGACACCATCGCCCTCACCGAGAAAGCCATGGAACAAGGCATACTGCTGACGCCGGGAAGTTTATTTTCACCGAACCAGTTGCCCTCGACCAGAATGCGCATCAATATCGCCGCAATGTCAGATCCGGCCGTATGGGCATTCCTGGAGAAGGAAGTCAAGTGAAGGCGGCATTTCTTGTTTGAGAAATATCAGTTTGGGAAACCTGAAATGCATGCCTGCTAACGCCCTGTCCATGAGGCTTCCAGGCCATCGCCTCTGTAAGGCGCATGGACAGGGCGTGTTGGGCATGCCCTTCGAGCATTGCCTCTACTTCAGCGACGACGATTCCTGCTCAAACAAGGCCATCGCGCTTGCCGCGACTTGGCTGGTATCGTAATACGCATAGCCGCCGACGCCGACCGCGCCGATCACCGGTAGCCAGCGCGACAGGCCTTTGCCCAGCGCCCGCTGCGAAATCTTGACACCGATCTTGTGACCGATGGACTGCAGGACGGACAACGAGACCTGCCTGACCAGGAATCTGTCGCCTACCCTGACTATCAGGTCGCGCACAGCCTGCGCCGCGCTGTGCCTGAACAGGCAGTACAGCATGTGCTCGCGGGTCAGGGAGGAAGATTTGCCATACAGCGCAGCGATGTCGGCGATCATCTGCGCTTGAATTTTCCAGATGGTGAGCATCTCGGGAATGATAGTCAACCATCCCAGCGCACCAACCGGCAGCGCCAGCGACCCCGCCGCCAATGCGGCTTTGCTGGCCGCCGAATTGGCCAGGCGGCGCGCAGCTTGCGCCGGGCTTTTGCTCGGCAACTCCCGCGACTCAGGTATATCGCCGGCAAAATCAAGTATGGTCCTGGCCCACTTCCCGGCGACATCGGGAGCGGACATGTCGGCCGGCACACTGTCCGGCGAACTGGCCGGGGTTTCAGGGCCTCGTCGTTTCATGAATTGGCTCACGCTCTGCTGTTCGCTGTTGTTTTCTAATGGTGCTACGGATAGTCCGCTCAGGCGAGAGGCGTGGCCGGGGAATTTTCCAGCTTGGCTTTACTCAGGGCCTTATCCGCCCGCAGCAGCATGCTGGCGGTGGTATCGCCGTCTAGCATAGTCGAGACCCCGGCACTGGCACTGACCTTGAGCTCTTTGCCTGCCACCGCGACCGGCATGGCGCCAATGGTTGCCAGTGTTCTGTTGGCGACCATATCGGCAATTTCGGCAGAGGCGTCAGGCAATAAGATACAGAATTCTTCAGTGCCGTAGCGCGCCAGGCAGTCATAACTGCGCGTCGCTCTTTTCACCCGCTTGGTGACTTCGACCAGGACAATATCACCGGCATGCTGCCCGTGCTTTTCACGGATTTGCTTGAAGTGGTTAAGGTCGAGCACCAGCATGGACAATGGCTTTCCCTGGCGGGCATGTCTTTGCAGTTCCGATTCGCTGACACGCATGAATTCACGCCGGTTTGCAATGCCGGTGACAGGATCGGTGCTTTCCTGGCGGTCCAGCTCCATTTCGGCGCTGAGAATTTTCCGTCGATAACGATGCAGATAGGACGAGATCGCATGGCCTGTATAGGCGCTGGCCATCAGTATGGCGCTGACGCTGACCGCATAGGCAAAAACCGGTATGGTTTTATACGTGAGCAAACCCAGCGATGCGATCAGGAAACCCGTCATCGGGGGCCGCAATGTCTTTAAGGACAAGGGAATGGTGATGAAATAAATCATGCATAGCCAGGCATCGACCAGAAAATGCCCGAAGTAATCTCTGGGCAAGCTGGCGTTGCTGGCAAATTGCATCAAGAGTACGGCGGCGCTCCAGCGCAGGATATGGCTGTCGAGATCGCGTGGATCGACGATGCTTGCGGTCTTTTTCAATAACCACCA
>CXWL01003512.1_pt2 | contig 28939 bp, 30 predicted proteins | sample 590931 | NCBI WGS metagenome assembly CXWL01 (sample SAMEA3498368, study PRJEB10139) | groundwater metagenome | biome: water well; material: biofilm material | place: Germany | collected 2015-04-27 | reverse complement strand
ACCGTCACTTCACGGAGCCCCTTCACCTTCCGGTAGATATCCCCAGCCAGCACGTGAGCAAGCACATTATAGATCTTCCCCACATGCGCCATAGGGTTTTTCCCAGCTGCCGCTTCCGCACTGGCCGGCCGGCGAAGCGAGATCACTCCGCACACGCGATTCCCCCGCCCCACCTCGCCCGAATCACCCGCTTCCGCCGACGTGCCAAGTAACGAGAGATACATCCCCTCGATTCCTGCTCCGCGACGATCCAGCGCATTGAGCGTGACCTTGGATGACAGCTTCGGCCCCGTCTTCTGTTTCACGAAGGACTGCAAGGCCTTCAACACCTCGGTCTTGCGCGCAAAGTATTGAGACTCTGTCCGGATGGATGAAGCCAGCAAGGGCATGGCGACCGTGAGTGTCACCTCCCCCCTCGTCCGCACGCCAAGTACCTTGACGTCTTGCCCCGTAGCCGGAAAGGCCTTTTTAAAAGAAGTACTGTTCAGAAACTGTTCGACCTGAAAGACCAATCGCTCGGTAGGGGTGAACGGCGCGTAACCCACCGCAGCGGAGGTATCATTGGCCACCGGGCCTCCCCGCCGCTCACTCACCGATTGCAGTTCCGCGGAAGCCGGCTTCAGCTCTACTTGGCACGTGAGGTGCTTGAGGGGATCCACATGAGGAAGGTGCTGCCTGAACCATGTGGAGGCAACCCGCTCGGCGATCTCCGCCACCGGCACCAATTTCTTTCGCCACTCGAACGTCGCCCGATCTCCTATGACCAAACGCATCGGCGTGATGACGCGGCCTCCACCGGGACGGCAGTCCACCTCACCAGCCACCAACAGACCCTTATCGGCATTGAAGTGAAGCACGCGCCCACATATCTTTAGATAGGCTTGCGCTAACTCGACCGCCACCCGTTCCATCACCGCATCACAGATCGTGTCGGGATGCCCCAAACCCTTCCGCTCGACAATTTCGAACGGCTGGTCGGCGAGGGGGTCGCACGTTGATCTCAGAATCATCGGCTTCGTCATGCAAGAGTCCTCATTTCCATTCCGGGCACCGCGCGTCACCCAGCCGGCCCGTCATACCTCCGCAAGCCACGAGATCGCGGTTCCAGGCCGATCCTGGTGCAAGCGATGGAGGCCGGCTTTCTTCGCCAACCGGATCGCTTCCTCAAATTCCCCGGTGGTGATCCTCCGGTCCAACGGCGGATGGCTGAAGGCCTGATAGCAGGGCCGGTACTGGTCCATCACATTCACATAGGTGTCTGGAGAAATATCCTCGGCGATGAACTTCATCACCTCTGCTGTGCCGGCCAATCCTCCCGGCAGGACGAGATGACGGACCAGTACTCCACGCAGGGCCAGCCCCTGATCATCCAAAACCAAATCACCGACCTGCCGGTGCATCTCCTTGATAGCGACCTTTGCGATGTCCGGATAGCCGGTTGCCTTCGAGTACGTCTCCGCAATGGCGGCGTCGGCATATTTGAAGTCAGGAAGATAAATGTCCACGATGCCATCCAGTAGCCGCAAGGTTTCGAGATCATCGTAGGAACTCGTGTTGTAGACCAACGGAATCCTGAGCCCTCGCTCAGCGGCGAGCAATAGACCTTCGAGAATGTGAGGGACCTGATGCGAGGGCGTGACCAGATTGATGTTGTGACAGCCTTGATCTTGCAGCTCGATCATCATGTCGGCCAATTCCTGAGGAGTAAACTCGGAGCCCTCTCGCAAGTGGCTGATCTCGTAGTTCTGACAGTAGAGACAGCGCAGGTTGCAACTGGCGAAAAAGATGGTGCCGGACCCGTGACTACCTCGTAACGACGTCTCTTCTCCGAAGTGTGGCCCATAGCTAGCGACAAAGGGACGGGCACCGACCTGACAAAAGCCGAGCTCCCCTTCCAAACGGTTCACCTCGCAATGGCGCGGGCAGACATGGCAACGGCGCAGCCATTCGTGGGCTTGAGTTACCCGCTGAGCCAAGAGACCGGACTTCAGAAGAGGGCAATAGCTCGCTTGCATCTGTGCCTTCGTCTGTTCCCTCATCTCCACTGAGTCCACGGTTCTCACCGTTCAACAGGTTAGATCGAGACGGCCATCACCTTCCCGCAGGACTGACGTGCCAATCATGGTTCTTCACCTGTGCCGTTGTCCTGTTGCGGGGGAAGTGCTGCGCCGCCTACAGTATTCGCGCATCGGACAGACCTGCCACCGCCGTCGGCAATAGTCTCGCCCGAGCCGCACCAGCGCCGCTTCGAAGTCGCTGAACGTCTTGTTCTTTCGTTCCCTCTCATTCCAGAGTTCCATCAGTATCTCCACCTGTGAACCGCCCCTTCGTGCGGCGGCAGGGCTCAACAACCGGAGGTCCTTCGCTGCCAGCACTGCCAGGTGAGACAACTCCGGCCTGGCTTTGGGCCACAGGTCCCTTAGCTCACGAAGAAAAATCTGTACCGTCACCTCGCCGATTCCCTTGCCCAATGCTGTCAGACGGTTTTCGAGATCACGGGCGTCCTTTGCGGCGTGATGCAGCTCGTTCAGGTCCCCATGGTACTGATCGACCAGAGTGCGCATGACCTCAAGCAATTTGGTGGCAGTTTTGAAATCGTAGCGGGCATAGCCTCCTGCATCGAGGACGACAACCAACTTGTCCCATCCGGTCTTGAGAATCTTCTCCGGCATGATGAGCCCTCGGCGGACGAACTCTGCATGGGTATGGGCCACGATAGTCCCAGAGATCCTGGTCCCGTACAGAAGAGCTGCAAGGAACCATAAGAAGAGATCGTTCGGCCGATTGGGCGCCAACCTAAGACCAAGCTCAGCAGAAAAACGTCCTGGCATCCGCTCAGTCAGACGCGACATGATCTCGTGACACCGAGCCGATCTCTGCTCTGTTAGAAGTGGCACCCTATTCCCCTCTGCTCACCTCAGACCGCAGAAAGATCCGGCCATGCAGATCGGACACGAGGCTTAAGAAATAGAGTCATCAGTTGAGCAAGGCCGGTACCACCCGACGAGACCGAGTCATACCCCGGTTTCATCGGGAAATCAGCAGATTAGAACGGACAACTCAGCCACACTCCCAGAACCAAGGGATATCTTGCTACAACGACCAGGCTTCACATGTAGTGAAAAGCCACAAAACAGGAAAAGATTTCGGTCGAGACTTAGGTCGAGGGAAAAAGAACGTGAACATAATCAACTCTTCTTTCAATCTGAGCCTCCCCCTTCCCCTCAAACGGTTATGGCACCGGGCTTGCTGGATCAGAGTTATTCTCCTTCGCCGAATACCCCGTAGTTCCCGGCCTTTGTAGCTGAAGTGGCTACTTCGGCGGAGTAGGCTGCTGCGGGGAGCTTCATTTGTTCTTGTGATACCCGGAGAACCACGATGGCCCCCACGGAAAGGATTCGCGACCTAGCCGAGCAGGAATACAAGTACGGCTTTGTGACGGACATTGAGGCGGAGGCCGCGCCTCCTGGGCTGAATGAAGACATCATTCGGCTGATCTCCGCCAAAAAGAAAGAGCCATCGTTCATGCTGGAGTGGCGGCTCAAGGCCTACCGTCACTGGCTCACCATGAAGGAACCTGAGTGGGCCAACATCCGCCATCCGCCGATCAATTATCAGGACATCGTCTACTATTCGGCCCCGAAGACCCAGAAACAGCCGAAGAGCCTCGATGAGGTGGACCCATTGTTGTTGGCCGCTTACAGGAAGCTCGGGGTTCCCCTCCGTGAACAAGAACTGCTTGCCGGGGTGGCCGTCGATGCGGTCTTCGACAGCGTCTCGGTCGCCACGACCTTCAAAGAACAGCTGGCCAAGCTGGGTATCATCTTCTGTGCCTTCTCGGAAGCCGTACAAAACCATCCCGACCTGATCCGGAAATATCTTGGCACGGTGGTGCCCTACACTGACAACTTCTTCGCAGCGCTGAACTCCGCGGTGTTCAGCGACGGTTCGTTCTGCTACATCCCCAAGGGCGTCCGATGCCCGATGGAGCTGTCCACCTACTTTCGCATCAACGCGCCGTTTATCGGCCAGTTCGAACGCACCCTCATCGTTGCCGAGGAAGACAGTTACGTCAGCTACCTCGAAGGTTGCACCGCGCCCATGCGGTCTGAGCATCAACTGCACGCGGCGGTCGTGGAGCTGCTCGCTCATGGTCGCGCACAGATCAAATATGCAACGGTCCAGAATTGGTATCCGGGCGACAGCGCAGGCCAAGGCGGGATCTACAACTTTGTGACCAAGCGGGGAAGCTGTCTGGGAGTCGACTCCAAAATTTCCTGGACACAGGTCGAAGTGGGCTCAGCCATCACCTGGAAATACCCGAGCGTGATCCTGCAGGGAGACAACTCCATCGGCGAGTTCTACTCAGTCGCCCTCACCACGCACCGCCAGCAGGCTGATACCGGCACCAAGATGATCCATCTCGGCAGGAATACCAAGAGCACGATCGTCTCGAAGGGCATCTCCGCAGGGTATGCCCAGAACACCTATCGCGGTCTGGTGAAGATCCTCAAGAAAGCCTCCGGATGTCGGAGTTACACCCAGTGCCACTCCTTGTTGCTGGGTAACAGATGCGGCGCCCACACCTTTCCTTCCATCGACGTGCAGAACGCTTCATCACAGGTGGAACATGAAGCGTCGACGACCAGGATCGGCGAAGACCAAATTTTCTACTGCCGGCAGCGCGGACTCTCAGCGGAGGACGCAGTCTCGTTGATCGTGAACGGCTTCTGCCATGACGTGTTCCAACAACTGCCGATGGAATTTGCTGTGGAGGCGCAGAAACTGCTCAACGTTCGGCTCGAAGGGACCGTCGGCTGAATATGATGCCCACCCCGATACTCGAAATCAGAAACCTCTCTGCGACGGCCGCCGGCAAGGAGATTTTGCGCGGCATGAATCTGACCGTGAACGCCGGGGAAGTCCATGCCGTGATGGGGCCCAACGCCTCCGGCAAAAGCACGCTGACGCATGTCCTCACCGGACGCGAGGGTTATGAGGTGACCGGCGGCGACGTGCGCTACCAAGGGAGGGATCTGCTCGCGATGCCGCCGGAAGACCGGGCGCGGGAAGGCCTCTTCCTGGCGTTCCAGTATCCGATCGAGATCCCTGGCATGAAGATGATGCATTTTCTGAAGGCGGCGCTCAATGCCATCAGGAAACATCGCGGTCTCGAAGAACTCGACGCGCTCGACTTCCTGACAATCGTGAAAGAAAAGATGCAGTTGCTGGGAATGGATCCGGACCTCCTGAATCAGCCGGTCAACGCGGGGTTCTCCGGAGGCGAGAAAAAGCGCAATGAGATCCTACAGATGGCGGTGCTCGACCCGACGCTGGCAATCCTGGACGAGACCGACTCAGGCCTCGACATCGATGCGCTGAAAATCGTCGCGAGCGGCGTAAACTCCTTGCGGCGCCAGGACCGCGCCATGATCCTGATCACGCACTATCAGCGGCTGCTCAACTATATTGTCCCCGATTACGTGCATGTGCTCATCGATGGCCGGATCGTAAAGACCGGCGGAAGAGAACTGGCGCTCAGCGTCGAAGAACAGGGATATGGCTGGCTGGAAGAAGACGTGAAACGTGAACCGTCAAACGTGAATCGACCAATCTAGGACCGTGCGTTCAACGAGTAACGTCGAACGGGTTGCAGGGGGCTACCGGCTCATGAAAGAAGTCCTGACAGCCACCGATCTCTACCGCGCGGAATTTTTACAGTTCGAGCGGGAAGTCCGCGGAATTACCCCGGTCTGGGCGCAGGAGCTCCGCCACTCTGCAATGGCCCGCTTTACCGAGATGGGATTCCCGACGACTCACGATGAAGCATGGCGACACACCAGCCTGGCCTCGCTGTCGGAGCATCCATTTCAACTTGCACGAAACCTCTGTGACATATCGAAAACAGAACTGAAGCCGGTAATGTCCTGGATGGGAGGCGGCTGCCGGCTGGTCTTCGTGAACGGCTCGTTCTCACCGCTCCACTCCTCGCTGTTGCCTCTGCCTCACGGCCTGAAAGCAGGCAGTTTAGCCGGTGCCCTTAGCGGCGATTCAAGTCTCCTGGAATCCCATCTAGGTCGGTACGCTCGCGGTGAAGACCGTCCCTTCGTCTCCCTCAACACCGCGTTCCTCAACGATGGGGCTATGGTGTACATCCCTCCCGACACGGTGATCGAAGAGCCGCTGCATCTGTTGTTCGTCTCCCGTCCGGATGGGAAAGCGACGATGTCCCACCCCCGAACCGTCATCGTGGCAGGCCCCCACAGTCGCGCGACAATCGTCGAGAGTTACCTCGGACTACAAGAGGACCGCTATCTAACCAACGCCGTGAGCGAAGTCGTGCTTGCCGAGAATGCTGTCCTCGATCACTATGTGCTCCAGCAAGAAAGTATGGCGGCGTTTCACTTCTTGACCCTTGCCGTCCATCAGGATCGCCACAGCACCTTCACCTCTCACACCCTTGCGACCGGAGGCGCTCTCGCGCGGAGCGAGATCCATTGCGAGCTGGCGGGCGAAGGGGTCACCTGCATGCTCCGCGGGGTGGGCGCCGTCGCCGGCCGACAGCATCTGGACACGCAAACACAGATCGACCATGCGAAGCCCCATGGCACGAGCCGGCAGCTGTACAAGGGCATCCTGGGCGGGCGCGCGAGCGGAGTGTTCAATGGGACGATTCTGGTGCGGCAGGATGCGCAGAAGACCGATGCCAGCCAAACCAACAATAACCTCTTGCTCTCCGAGGATGCGGTGATTCACACGAAGCCCCAACTCGAGATCTTTGCCGATGACGTGAAGTGCGCTCACGGAGCGACCGTCGGGCGGCTTGATGAGGAGGCGGTGTTTTACCTCCGCTCCCGAGGGATCGGATTGGAGGCCGCGCGAGGTCTGATGACCTATGCGTTCGGAAGTGAAACGATCAACCTCGTGACCAACGAGGTGATTCGAGATCGGCTCGCGGAGCTGTTGGCTCAATGGATTTCACAGACCTGCGGTCGGAGCTCTACCCTATGAGACCAAACCAGGGCAGAGGGTTCAACCAGCAGTCGCCACGCCTCCCCCTGGACGTGATCAGGATCAGGGAGGACTTTCCGATCCTCAAACAGCTGGTTCACGGCAAGCCGCTGGTCTACCTCGACAACGCAGCCTCCGCTCAGAAGCCGCAGGCGGTGATCGATGCGCTCAGCCATTTCTACTCGACAAACTATGCCAACGTTCACCGCGGCATCCACTGGCTCAGCGAACGGGCGACAGAAGCGTACGAGACTGCCCGCGTGTCGGTTCAACGCTTCATCGGCGCCGCAGAGGCGAACGAGATCATCTTTGTCCGTGGCACGACCGAGGCGATCAACCTGGTCGCGCAAACCTACGGCAGGACGCACGTACAGGCCGGAGATGAAATCCTCATCTCCACGATGGAACACCACTCCAACATCGTGCCCTGGCAGATGCTCTGCGAGGCGACGGGCGCCATTCTGCGTGTTGTCCCAATCAACGACGACGGCGAGCTTCTGCTCGACGACTACGAGAGGCTGTTGACGGCAAAAACGAGGTTGATCGCGATCGCCCATGTGTCGAACGTACTCGGCACCGTCAATCCCATCCGGGAAATCGTCGAGATCGCCCACCGCCACCAGGTGCCGGTGCTCGTTGATGGCGCCCAGGCCGCGCCGCATGTGGCGCTGGATGTGCAAGCGCTCGGCTGCGATTTCTATGCGTTTTCCGGCCACAAACTGTTCGGACCAACCGGCGCCGGTGTCCTGTATGGCAAGGCGTCTTTGCTTGAGGCCATGCCTCCCTATCAAGGAGGAGGCCACATGATTCAATCGGTCACGTTCGAGAAGACCACCTACAATAAAGTGCCGGACAGGTTTGAGGCCGGCACACCGAACATCGCGGGGGTCGTCGGCCTTGGTGCAGCGATCGATTACGTGAACGAGATCGGCCTGGAGGCAATCACAGCATACGAGCGGGAACTCTTAGCCTATGCGACGGATCGGCTTTCCAAGATTTCAGGCCTGCGGCTCATTGGGACGGCCAAAGAAAAGGTTGGAGTGCTCTCCTTCGTCGCCGGCGGAGTACACCCCCACGATCTGGGGACCCTACTGGACAATGAAGGAATCGCCATTAGGGCCGGACACCACTGCGCGCAACCGCTGATGAGCCGCTTTGGCGTGCCGGCTACAGCCAGGGCATCCCTCGCTTTCTACAACACAAAACAAGAAATCGACGCACTCATAGCGGGCATTCACAAAGCCATCGAGTTTTTCACATGACTCTGGACATGCGGGAACTCTACCAGGAAACGATTCTGGACCATAACCGAAAGCCACGGAACTTCCGCAAGCTGGAGGGAGCCTGCCGGACCACCGAGGGGTTCAACCCGCTCTGTGGCGACAAAGTAAAGATCTACCTCAGGATCGAGAACGATCTGGTGAGTGATGTCAGTTTCGAGGGCTCTGGCTGCGCGATCTCTATTGCTGCTGCGTCAATGATGACGGAAAGTGTGAAAGGGCGCACCCTGCCGGCCGTGCAGAGGCTCTTCGAGATGTTTCACACCCTACTTACCGCCGAGACCGCCATAGGATTGGAGTCGAACGAACTCGGCAAACTGATGGTCTTTGCCGGAGTGCGCGAGTTTCCCGTCAGAGTCAAATGCGCCACCTTGCCCTGGCATACGCTCCGCGCCGCCATCGAGAACAAGCCGGAGACCGTTTCGACGGACGCGCTCCCGCTTTCTGGACGTCCTTCCCCAACCGCCGATCGGGTGCGCGAGATCGAGAACAAGGTCATTGAAGTCCTCCATACCGTCCACGACCCCGAGATCCCGGTCAACATCTATGACCTCGGACTAATTTATGGCCTCGCCGTCGAGCCGGCGGGAACTGTCGCCATCACCATGACCCTGACCGCCCCCGGCTGCCCCCTCGCCTGGATGATCATGAAGGAAGTGGACAGCAAGGTCAGGGCCATTCCCGGCATTACGGACGTCAAGGTTGACCTGACCTGGGATCCTCCCTGGACGCGCGACAGGATGTCCGAGGCAACGAAGCTCCAGCTTGGCTTGTAATGGGCTCGGCGTGAAGATGAGACTGAAGTTCAGGGTGAGGCTTAGATTGAAAGACTTAGTTCGTCACTGTGTCGGTCTCTCGGTCTTCACCTCAACCCTATTGTTGTTCGTTGTTCCGGGCTGCATCGGTGACGCCCATGATCCCACGCGCCAGGCCGAGCGCGACAGGATGGTGAGCGAGCAGATCATTTCCCGTGGCGTCAAGGACCAGGCCGTCCTCGCCGCGATGCGCCGTATTCCCCGCCATAGGTTCGTTCCCGCTTTCTACTCGGCTTTCGCCTACAACGACGGTCCTCTCCCGATCGGCCACGGTCAGACCATCTCGCAACCCTATATCGTCGCGTTCATGAGCGAGGCGCTCGCATTGCAAGGTGCGAAGAAGGTGCTTGAGATTGGAACCGGTTCGGGGTACCAGGCTGCAGTTCTGGCCGAGATCGTGCCCCATGTCTTCACCATCGAAATTGTCGAGCCCCTGGCGACAGAGGCGGCACAGACGCTGGCGGAACTTGGCTACCGCAACATCCGCACGCGCGTCGGTGACGGCTATCAAGGCTGGCCTGAGGAAGCCCCCTTCGACGCGATCATCGTGACTGCCTCGTCCGAGCAGGTGCCGCAGCCGCTCTTGGATCAACTCGCCGTTGGAGGGCGCCTGATTATCCCAGTCGGCAAAGCCTTCCAGGAACTTCAGGAATTGGTCCTCTATCGCAGAACTGCGGACGGCTATGAACGCACGAGGCTCTCGTTGGTTCGCTTTGTTCCACTGGTCCGCAAGGACCAATCCACCCAACCAGGTGACCGATAACCGATGGATGCTCCTCGCTCGGACCTTCCGCGCCGCATCGGAATCTTTACCGCCGGCTGTCTGTTGGTCAGTAATGTCGTCGGGAGCGGCATCTTCACCACGACCGGATTTATGGCTCGCGACCTCGGCAATCCAGGACTGATCTTGGCGATCTGGTTCTTCGGAGCCTTGCTGGCCCTCGCGGGAGCGCTGTCATACAGCGAGTTAGGAACGGCTCTGCCGGTCGCGGGAGGAGAATACGCCTACCTGCGCCGCGCCTACGGCCCACTTGTCGGATTCCTCAGCGGGTGGACGTCGTTCACGATCGGCTTCAGCGCCGCCATTGCGGCAGGGGCCATGAGCTTTGCCGCATACCTGCTCCAGATTATTCCCTTCCACAGTGAGAACGGTTCCCTATCGACCGGGATTGCGTTGACGCTGATCTGGGTCGTCACCGGGTTTCATCTCGCCGGTGCAGGCTCCGGTGGATTCCTGCAACGGCTGCTGACCATTCTGAACATCGGAGCTATTCTGATCCTCATCCTGGGAGTGCTGATGCTTGGGGAGGGAAACTGGAGCCACTTCAGTCTCTCCGCACCGGACATCACCCCCGGATTTGGAGCAACGATGGTCTCGCTGATTTTCGTGACCTACGCCTACTCAGGCTGGAATGCGGCGGCCTATGTGGCGGGAGAAATCGTCGATCCAGGACGCACCATCCCGCGGGCCATGATCGGCGGCACCCTCTTCGTGGGGCTGCTCTATCTTGTCGTGAACGGAATCTATCTCTACGCGCTGCCCGTCACTGAGCTGGGGCAACCACCGATCCTCCCCGTGGCCAACAAGGTGGCCGCGGCTATGTTTGGACCCGCAGGCACCATCTTGGTCACGGTCCTTCTCTGCCTCTCGATCGCCGGAGCCGTGAGCGCGATGGTGTGGGCCGGACCCCGCGTGTACTATGCCATGGCGCAAGACAGCTTGATTCCCTCTCTCTTCGCACACACCCCCGGCATGCAACAGGCGCCGATCAACGCCATCCTGCTGCAAAGCCTATGGGCCTCAGCCCTGATTGTGTCGGGGAGCTTCGAACGGCTGGTGATCTACAGCGGCACCGTGCTCATGATCTTCAACGCCCTTGCAGTGGGAGCATTGTTGATCCTGCGCCGGCAAGAGCCGACTCTTCCCCGCCCCTATCGCACCCCTCTCTACCCGTTTGTCCCCGCATTCTATCTTCTTGTGTCAACCGTGATCGTCGGAACCGCACTCTATGAGCGCCCGGTAGAAGGAGGTCTGGGCATCGCGACCGTCTTAGCGGGGACCCCGCTGTACGTGTTGTGGCAGAGGCTGAGAGGCGTCCGCCGTTCGTGAAGCGAGGCCGGGATCAAGGCGACGATAAAGCAACGGTCAGGATCGATGTGAGGTGTGAGTTCTACGGCTAGCTATATCCCTTCAGCCGCGAAGAGCCGACAAGCCGGCCGATCCGGGCTTACCGTCGGCTCATCCCTTCCTCTTCGGATCAATGTGCTTTGTCCATTCATCCATCGTCGTGACCGGATGAATACCCCCAGTTTGAGTCGGGGCCAACGGCTAGAAAAACTCTAGCATGGATTGATAATCTTTAGCCTGGACTGTGATGTAGTAGGTGTGTTCCGTGACTGCTACATAGGCGCTCAGGATCTTGACTCCTTTCTTTGCGGCAAGATCCCGTTTAGCCCAGAATTCATTGAGCATGGTGGCTCCTTCTTTACTTCTTCCTGGGCAATTCTCAGGTGTGTGGGTCCAATGGGCTACAAACAACATCCCGTCGCCGTCCGTCATGAGTCACCTCCATCTGCTCGGAATTGAGTCTCTCCCCCCTTCCCTCGGCAGGAAGCACTGTGCCTCTCTGACAGCACACTGATCAGGGAAGATATGTTGAGAAATGACTGTGATTGAAGGGAAGGAGAACAAACGTGTGTCAGAGACGCGTCATCGAGAGAGGAATGCTGCAACAATGGCAGAAGTATTACGGGGGCAAATGGCTACAATCAGAGTTGGGTCTGACAGCCAAATGACTCCGGACGACTTCGGGTTACACCTCAGAACTGCTTTGAAGAAGTCAGGTTAGCAAGCTGCCGTCAGGGCGTGAGCGAGCACCCGCCTCCATGCCTCCCGGAGCGACCCTTTCGGACTCATCCGGATGGAACCTTCGGAAATTCCTTCGCGGACTCAGTCAGTTTCCGCTTTCCATTCCGGCTGAGTCTCGATGGGGCCTCGCTCCTCCGGCAAAGTCGGCGGAAACCCGCTCACGCCCTGAGTCCTTCAACAACCTTTTGGGGTGCCCTGCCAGTGGCCAAGGGGACAATCATCGCCCCTAACACAAGGAGTCCCGATCCTATTACTGCAGGGACATTTACGAAACGCTTAACGACCGAATTCAGCGGCACGCCCGCTGGAATGAATTGTTAGGAGTCGCGTAGCTCGACACGATATCCACTTTCAAGCAACAAATGTCCGGGCTCGTCGTCTCGCCCCAGAAGCACGGGAACATCGTGAACCTGGTCGATGAGTGAGAATTCGTTCAAGGCAAGCAGGTTTCCAACGAAGAGGCCGCAAAGGGCGTGGAGCGTGTTTCCGAGCGTAGCTTCCTGAAAGTGCTCGTGGCGGTGATGCTTGACCTTGTTCTGCGCAGTCCACCAAGCAGGTGGGGAATTCTCGCCCCAATGCTCGAACGGCAAGACTCGAGTGGAGAGTCGGTCAACGCGCACAGCCTCTGATTCCAGGCGGTACTTCCCAGAAACACATGAGAAGTACTTGCCGATGGAATCAGGGTTGCGCCCCGGGCAAGCTGAACGGCAAACCACCTTGAACAGTACGTCGAGCTCCGAGCAGATCAAGATGAGCAGCCTAGCGAATTCAAAGGAATAGACCGACTGCTGCGAGGGCGTGAACTCCACAAAACGCAGGGTTTCGGCAAACTCCTTCTCAAGAGACAAGAAGTACCGCCAGTGATTGAGTCGGTCCATTCGACTCCTAACAATTAAATCTGCTGAAGCTGTCTTTGCTGCATAGCAAGACAGCCTCAGCAATCTGTTGCAGGCAAGTCTACTTCGAAATCCAATACTTATCCAGTACTCCGTCCACGCCACCCCTCCGAGCTATACTGCGAATCCTGCAGTCTAGCTAGCTCTCGGCCTGCAGTCTATTTCTGCCGATCTGTTTTCATCAGAGACGATCGGCAGGACTGTCGCTTGGTCCTTCACGGTTCGGAAGCTGTGCCACAGAAAAGACTCTCGGTACATTTTCTGTGTCGGTCTTGGAACTTCGTCAGGATGGGCGGGCATGAGGAAACTTGGGACAGGCTCACGCAGGGTTAATCAGCACGACGCCGTTTGCCGCGTCCGGTTGAACGACCTGTCAAACCCGATGCCTTTTGTGCGACTTCGACGAGAGAATGCAGCGCCTTGTTGACTGAGACTGAGTTTGGGAAAACCGCTGCCAACTCGGCATCAAGCACGACAACATTGGAACTAGCCTTAACGCGTTGGTAATATCTGCCACGTTCGAGTTTCCCGAAGTCGGATCGCTTGTACTCAGGTCGAAGCTCGTCAGATGCGGGTTTAGCCTTCTTCATACATGCGCCTCTCATGCTGGGTTGCGACACGGGCTCTGATCATGCGGATCGCATCACCGCGCTCACGAGACTGAAGGGGTCAGGCCGTTTTTATTTTCACTTAGGCGATCAGCTGGAGCACCTGGTTAGTCGTCTCCCTTTAATCGTTTCCTGATCCACAATGGGTTCCTGCGACAATCCAATACGGCATGGACATGAACCACGTTCCCCTCCACGCTGTAGTAGATGGCAAACGGGAAGCGCTTGGAGAGGCAACGGCGATGACCGTATACGACTTGATGAATTCCGGCGTACACAAGAAGGGAATCAATATCCGAGAACAAGCAGTCTAGGAAGTAGGCCCCAAGACCGGCTTCGCGACCTTCATAGAAGTGGAAGCCCTGGATTAAATCATCCTGGGCTTCGTCCAGGATCTCGATTCTCACGAGACCTTGTTTCGAATGTCCGCTTTGGCGGTCTCCCAATCCACGAATTGAGATTGTCCCTCAGCGAGTCGTTGGCGGCGCGCATCAAGGAGGTCTTTGTGCCAGGCGGGAGACTCAAGGGCTTCTGGGGTACGGGCGATGTCTTCCCACAGAGACTCCATCGCAGCAAGCTTCTCGTGGAGGCTCATGTCTTTGAGAGGGAGGTTGAACGGCATGGGCTCAGTATACCTCAGCACCGAACAGATTCAAACCCCTTTGGCTAACGGCGATGCTCAGTCGCCCAGTTTACTGCGTCGGCTGGAGCGCCTTGGTACCGACGTTCCCGACCGCTCAGTACGTGATTCAAGCCATTTCTTGAATGAGGCTTGACTCTCGCCGGAAGGCTTCCCGGCCAATAGACCTTCAACACTGATATCTTCGTCAAGATCCTCCCAATGAATCCCGTGGCCCTTACCAATTAATCTCCAATTATTTCGTTCGTCCAGCGTTGCATGGAGGAGTCTGGGGAACCAAGCGAGGGGAACCGAGATGGTCCGGCCATCGTTCAGCTCCACAGCTAAGGTGTCGCTAGTAACGGTTACAGCTTCGGCACGTGGAACCTCAAGGTCAACTCCTGAAGTATTCATTCCAAGCCTCCATGAGCTGTATGCGATGATCCCTGATGATTTTGTGGATTCGACTGAGTTCTGCTCGAGTAAAGCCACCGCTTCTTTGCAACCTGATAGGATCGAGCCAGAACCTGGCGATCTTGTCCTCACGCTCGACGTGAATGTGTTGCGGTTCATCGCGATCGCTGGAGTAGAAGAACAACCGGTACGCCCCTACCCTGAGTACTGTTGGCATTTGTTCTTTGTCTCTAACTGATCTCTCGCCTCACTAATGAATCTGAGGCGGGCAAGTCTACTTCAAAGCCCAATGGTTATCCACCACTCTGGCCGGTGCCAACCGCCGGGCTAGACTGGTAATCCTGCCGCTTATCCAGCTCTTAACGCAATTCACCTGCAGGAACATCCGTCGGTTGTTCCTCACTAATCCGTGCGGCGCGCCGAAGTTGCCAGGCGAAACTGGTCCGGTTGAAGGCCAAGAGCGGTGAGAGCGGTAAGCCGGCTTCGCGCAAGGCATGAGCCGCGTACTGGTGGCAGGTGTGAAACAGGTGGTAGGACCGTACCGCGGGATAGAAGGTAGATTGACCGACCGAGCCAATTGGCACGTCGACCGAGATGGTTCCGCGCAGGTGCCGGCGCAATCGCCGATAGCCCTCGTCGCTCACGCGAAACACGAACAGTTCGGCGGGCGGCTGCGGCGTGCGGTCCGCCCACACGCGATCATAGTGCCCGACTTCAACGACACCCTCGGTCGGCCAGAAGAAGGCCCGCGCGATCCCGCTCAGTCCTTGCTGATCCTCAAGATACCAGGCGCGCTCGGCATAGCCCCATTCCTCGAACGAGTGCTGAGTTCTGAGTGCTGAGTGCTGAGTGGAAGGACGTGCCTCGAAATCGACGGCGGGCGGCTGATCGCTGATGGCTGCTTGCTCCATGGAGAATGCGATCATGGCGTGCCAGGTATCGAGTGACACAACGATGGGCCGAGCGGCGGAGCCCTCGGACGGCGGCCACAAGCCATCGACCGGCGAGGCGCAGGCCGAGAGCAACACCGTCGCCGCGAGGGCGATCGCAACTGAGATGACATGGCCGGTCGGTGGCAAGAGACCGACAATCCTGAGCGACCCGTTCATGCCGCCGCCCCACAGAGATTTCGTTCCAGGAACGTTCTGACGCGGATCTCATAGCGTGGCCCTTCGATCGCGTGAGCCTGGCCGTGATCCGCGCCGGGGACGATCCATAGTTCGGTCCTTGCCGGATCGGCGTTGGCGTAGATTTGTCGCGCATGCTCGACGGGAATCTGCGAATCCACCTCGCCATGAATGATAAGCAAGGGCGCGGTGAGCTCCCGCACCGTCCGAGCCGGCGCCGCCGCTTCGACCTCGACCCCGAGCAACAGGCGCGCATAGAGTTTAGTGAGCGCGACCAGCGGCCACTTGGTCGGCCCGGGAAGGAAAAAGAACTGCCGCCCGACCAGATCTTCCAGCGACGCATAGGAACTGTCCGCAACGATCGCCCTGATGTCCGGGTGCCGCGCCAGAATGAAGGCCGCCGCGCTCATCGAAAACCCCATCGCGCCGATCCGTTGGGGATCAACATCTGCGCGTTCTTTGAGATAGGCCACCGAAGCCTCCACGTCGCGCGTCTCCAGCAAACCGGCCGTCGTGTAGAGGCCCTCGCTCTCGCCGAAGTAGCGAAAATCGATGAGCAGCAGATTGAAACGGTCGTGCAAGAAGAGCGAATGGCTCAGAATATTGGCCTTGTCGAAGGGATAGCCATGCCCCACGACAATCGTCGCGCGGCAGCCGACCGCGCCCGGCTCTCGGGATGACCCTTCAGGCGATGCGGACGGAATAAACCACCCATGCAAGGTCAGTCCATCCGCCGTCTGAAAAGCCACTCGCTCGTACGGCAGCCCGTACCGACTTGGGTCATCCTCGGTCTTGAACGTGGGCGGATGCACGCCGAGCCCGAGATTGAGCAGGGGGAAGAGCGCGATGGCCCCGGCGATCCATAGGACAGTGATCGCAATCATCCGATCACCGGCGCCCGTCCAACGCCGTGAGGGCTTCGGAGAGGCCTTGCACCAACTCGGTCATGGCCTGGTAGTCCAGCGTCTCCGGCTGGTCCGTCGGACGATGGTAATGGGGATTCCGGAACAGGGCCGTGTCCGTCAGCATGACCGCCGGATAGCCCTCGTTCCAGAACGATCCGTGATCGGACCAGTCCACGCCGGGAATCCACCAAGGCCCGGTATAGATCTCAACCGGTAAGCTCATGTTGGCTTTCAACGCATCCCGGACCTGTACCTGAAGCGGCTGCGAATCGGCATTGCTGACGATCGTGATGAAGTTGCCTGTGGTGGGATAGCGCCAGCGCAGCCAGAAGACGAGCCAAGGAAACGATTGGCTCCCCGGTTCCTGCAAGTAGTACCCGACCGACTCCAGACAGAGCATCGACTCGATCTGCTCGTCCCGCTCCTTGAGCGCCCGCGCGTAAACGCGGCTGCCCATGTGCCAGCTGCGGAAAAAGGGAGGCTCTTCCAACGTGAACGCCACGAACCGCACGGTCTTCCGAAAGCGTGTCTCCGCATGGAGGCGCGCGAGTTCCAACAGCACCGCCACCCCGCTCGCATTGTCATCGGCTCCCGGTGAACCGGCAACTGAATCGTAATGGGCTCCGACCACGATCACGCGATCAGGTTGTTCCGTCCCTCGCCGCTCGGCGAGGATGTTCCGGACCGCTAATTCCCCCGCCTGATACGGCTGCGCCGTGACCTCATAGCCGAACGATTCGAGGCGCTGGGAGATGAAATCGGCAGCGGCGTTCAGATTGGCCGGATCCTTGTAACTCCTGGGACCGATGGTGACAGCCAGCGTTCGCACGAACTCGGCAAGCTCTACACGCACGGCACCTTCATTCCAGGGGCCCGCGGGCCGATTTGCGCTCCACACAGAGCCAGAGGATGCCAGCAGGACAAGTGCGATGCCGGTTATGCCAGACCGGATGAAAGGACGGGTACCCTCACGGCCATGAAGATTCATCACACCGAAATCTCCTTCTGGCTGACTGCCGCCGGCGGAAGGGAAGCGAGGAAGATCCTCGTATACACGGCCATCTTGCCTCCCGGGAGAGCAAAGGCGTTCATGGTCTTGTCATCCTTGATGACAGAGATTTCCCACCGGAACTGCTGCGCAATGTCCGCATAACGGGACTGTTTTGCTGCGGCGATAATCCGATTCGCGACCTGTTGAAGCGGCTCAATCTCAAGAGCATCGCACGAGATCTGTATCTTGGGATCCTGAAGGACCAGCCGATAGGCCCGGGCGCCAAAGTCCCGTTCGTAGCTTTGGGACAAAATTAGAAACTGCCACCGCTGCGTATAGGGATTCGTCGCACAGCCAGACGCGGTCAGCAAAGTCCAGAGCGCAAGCCAAGCGGTCGCCACAGGATCGCCCCATCCTTCATCAGTCCCCCGGCCTGGCTCCAGCCGCCACACCTATTCCGGCTTGATCGACAAGAACAACGTGGCCTTCCCTCTCATAATCAACATGAGCACCCCTTGCTTGGATGAGAGGCCGCGAACAAGCCGTTCAAAATCCTCCACGGACCGAACCGGCTTGCGGTTGATTTCTCGAATCACATCTCCCTCCCGCAGCCCGGCGCGATCAGCGGGACTTTCCGGCTCCACCCCCGAGACTGCTACGCCTCCTTCAATGTTCAGCCGGCGCAGGTCCTCCCGCACTAACGGCTCGACAGCCACGCCGGTCAAGGCATGGTCTCCCCGACCAGGAGCCAAGGATTTTCCTGGAAATTGCCCGGCCTCCTTCGGTTGCTCACCGAGTGTCACCTTGATGTCGCGAGTGCGTTTGTCGCGCAGGATCGTCAACGTCACCGTGGTGCCGGGATCGTTTTCCGTGACCAGACTGCGCAGCTGCGTTGAGTCTTTCACAGAGACGTTGTTGAACGAGGTAATGACGTCGCCTCGTTCCAGCCCAGCCTTTGCCGCCGGTCCGTCAGAGGCCACATCGCTCACCAAGGCGCCCTTGATCTCCGCCACACCGAATTCCTTGGCAAGATCTTCGGTCAAATCCTGGATCCCTACCCCCAGCCATCCCCGAATCACTTTCCCGTGTTTGATGAGACTCTGCATGACTCCCTTGGCCATGTTACTGGGAATGGCAAAGCCGATTCCCATGTAGCCCCCGCTCTGCGAAAAGATCGCCGTGTTGATGCCGATCAATTCCCCTTTCAGATTCACGAGGGCCCCGCCGGAGTTGCCTGGGTTGATGGCAGCATCGGTCTGGATAAAGTCCTCGTAGTCGACGATCCCCATGTGCGCACGGCCCACGGCGCTGATGATGCCCATCGTCACCGTCTGATTGAGCCCAAACGGATTACCGACCGCCAGCACCATTTCACCGACCTGGAGCCTGCTGGAATCTCCCCAGGGAAGCATCGGCAGTCCCTTCGCATCGATCTTGATGACCGCCACATCGGTTCTGGGGTCCGTCGCGACCACCTTCGCCGTGAACCGCCGGCTGTCGGCCAGCAGCACTGTGACCTCCTCCGCCTCTGCGATCACGTGGTTGTTGGTCACGATATAGCCATCGGAGCTGACGAGCACCCCGGAGCCGAGTCCCTGCTCCCGCCGCTCTGGAGGAAGCTGAAACCGGCGCCGGAACTCCTCCCCGAAAAATTTCCGGAAAAACGGATCGTCGAAGAACGGAGAGGGCGGCTGTTGCGTGCCGGCAACAACTTTGCGGGACGAGGAAATGTTGACCACTGCAGGCTGAGCCGCTTTGGCCACAGAGATGAAGGCTTCACTGGCAGGAATTGAAGTCGTGACAGGCGCCGGCTCTGCCGACGCAGTTCCAGCAAGCCATGATGCCTGCAGCAGACACGAGAGTCCCACAATGGGAAGCAGAACATAGGCAAGGGAACGCGCAACATGTTTCGAGAAACCTTGATTGGAACCGTTCATGCGTCTCCATTCATATCGAATGCCCTCCTCTCATGGCGACAATGACCGCCGACATTGAGGAACATCGAGAATGGGCGGATCCTTCGCCGATGCCTCGCAAACCAATATCAGCCCGAAGCGGGAATTGTTCTCAATTTGGCTGCATTGGGTTCTCGACGTTGATGCCGGCATGCGACATGACCGTTCTGCTTAGTACAGATCACCCAGTGACCGATGTTCAAGAAACCGTTTGAGGGCCTCAGCAATGACCGGAGCGATTGAAATAATCTGCAAGCGGGGCCAATCTTTCGGGGCCCCAGCAACAGTATCCGTAATCACGACCTTCTTCACCGCTTCGTGCGTCAGCTTCTGACGAGCTCCGGCAAGAAGCAGCCCATGTGTGGCCGCGATTGTTAGTTCCGGACGAGCGCCTGCCTTAAGAAGCGCCTCAATGGCAGAGGCCAGGGTACCTCCGGTCGAGATCATGTCATCCACAATGAGGCAGGTCTTGCTGGCGACATCGCCAACCAGATGCGTGACCTGGGTTCCTGTTCCGCTCTCCCGTCGCTTGTGAAGAACCGCAACTGTCCCGTTCAAGCGATGCGCATATTCGCTCGCCATACGAAACGCTCCGGCATCCGGTGCGACCACCACGACCCCTGCGGACAGGCCCTCACTCAGGTACGTCGAGAGCCGCGGCACTGCCGTCAGCGCGTCAACGGGGATTCCAAAGAACCCTTCGATCTGCGGGGCATGGAGATCAACCGTCACGACGTGATGAACCCCCACGGCCTCCAGCACGTCCGCGACCATCCGCCCCATGATCGGTTCGCGCCGTCCATGGCGCTTGTCAGACCGCGCATAGCCCAAATAGGGCACCACCGCCGTAATGCGCGCAGCCGCCGCTCGCCGACAAGCATCCGCCAAGGCCAACAACTCAACAAAATGTTCATTCGCAGGTGGTGAGAGTGGCTGCACGAGGAAGACTTCTTTCCGCCGCACAGATTCCTGCAGCTGGATAGACGTCTCTCCGTCCGGGAAACGGTCGATTGCACAGGCACCCGGAGCGACTCCCAGATCCGACGCGATCGCGGCCGCCAATTCAGGGTTCGCTGTGCCCGCGAAGAGGACGAATTCATGTGGCACGTGCAAAACCTCTTTGTGAAGTTCCATGCCGAGTTCGGTTGACGATTGACGCTCCTGATCCAAGCCATCGTTCCCCTGTATCAGCAGGGAGATTGTACCCTCCGCATTAGCAGTGCCAGTTCACCCGGATCAGTGCTTCGTCCTTCTCATACCGAAATGTCAATGTGCCATGATGTGCGTGATACAGGGCCTCCCCATGCGCCGCGCGAGATGAGGGTCCGTCGTCGTGATGACCACCGCTTGGGCTTGATCCTCCACCGGCCCTTGCGATACACCGCCTTGCACTGACGGCAGACGGATAGCTCCCGGAGTTTGCCCTTTGCTTTGTACGGGTCATGCTTCTGCCGTCGGACTGACCGGTCTGTTTTGTTCCGAGGAAGCTGTGATGTCGACGTGACGGCCCCTTGAGTTGATAGCCCGCTGCCACTTCCCCGCGAGGAAGAGCGAGAATCAACGCCGTCGGATCGTTACGGCATCCACTCAGCTCATCGGCCAACATCCGGCCCGCTTTTTCGCGACTGCTGAACATGATGCGCCTTCTTCCCATGGTCTAGCAGGCTGCGGAAAAGCTCTGCCGGCATCCCGGTTGTTCGTAAAAGGTGAAATGTTTAGCGCGAAGCGTTTCGGAGGGAGAGCATTCGGCAACATCTTCCGGCAAGGTGAAGCCCCGCACAACGCTCCCGCAGCCTCGCTCAACACCTGAAATAACCTCTTTATGATTAAAATGGGAGTGACGGTCCAACAGGCCGACCTTCCCGCCCTTGCGGGAAGGTCACTGCATACTTGCCCCGGCCCGTGGGCATGAGTACGATTTCGCCGCTTCGGCTCATACTATCGATGGCGAGAAACACTTGGTTCCACGTCAGATCGGGGCATTGCCGCGTGACCTCTTCGAGGTCGCAGACGTGGGCTCTACGGACGATGTCGATCACTTGATCGGCTACGCTCTGGTGTTGTGTCATGGACCACCTCTTGAAGATAGGAATGAGTTGCTAAGAGGGCACTCGTGCATTGTCGATGCCACAGTAACGTACCGCTTGATGGAGAAAGAGATGTTCGCTAGGACAAGTACTTACAGGCTTAGAGCAAGAAAATCAGGGCCGCACCAACCGGCATGTTGAGTAGTTTCGGGCCAGTGGCAACCCAGGGTGTTGTTGCCAAATACCTCAGTGAAGAGGAGAGGGATCTTGTGAGCGAGGCAAGAGAATGCAAAGAGGAAATTCTAGGGGCTGATAGCCCGAAGGGGAAGAGAAACTGGCACTATATGCCCTAGGTTTCCCGTTCCAGGTAGGGGTCCGGCACGATGCTCCCACATTCAACACAGCGCACCTTGCCCGCGTTGTGCTCCTCTTCTGTGACACTGTCGGAGATCAGGCGACTATGGGTGCAGGCGCCTGGCCGATTCACTGGCGGGAACTCTGGACGGACATCTGAGGTTTGGACTGACATGGGGGACCTCAAGGGACGCGGAGTTGATCGGCGGAAAGAATGTACGCATCGTAATCCTAGCTATTCCTACAAGTCTAGGCACAAAATATGGGGGAGGGGGGCAGCCTGCCTGTCGATATGAAGTAGGGCGAATGGAAGGCATTATAGCAGACTAGGGATCCGAGGTAATGGTAAGGGCAGTCACAGAAAGGAGAGACACGTTGCGGCAAGGTCATTTGCCCGCGCCAGGTGGCGGTAAGGGAGAGGCCTTGAAGAACGTGAATCGAAAGACCTTCCGTTCCCTTGTTTTCCAACTCTGCCTCGCGGCTCATCGCCACGGTTGCATCGCGCACCTCTCCCCCTGCTCATAGTCGACGATGCGAAGGCAGGTTTGTGAGTGAAGGCGGTACACGGAGTACCACCTGGAGGATGGTCTTGGCCTCATTGCCAAAGGGAGGGTGACGTAAGTCACTGTCAGCAAATCGAGGTGTTCCGCAACAACATAGGGGCTTCAACTGGGGAAGAAGGCGACAGAAGAGTTGGCCGGGAGAGAGTCGAGAAAGCCGTACGTCCAGCTATTCCCTGATAGAAGAAGACCGCACCTGGTCTCATCCGCGAGGCCCATTCATTGCTTACTAACTTCTATAACGGAGCGGCGTGACGACAGCCTGATTGTTCAGCAGCTAAGAAGAGCAGAGCAGCTATGCCGGTGCACAACGCCGATATTGCAGCAGTCTTCGATGAAATCGCGGACTTGCTGGACATTGAAAGCGCCAATCCCTTCCGCATTCGCGCCTATCGCAACGCTGCACGGACATTGCGTGATCTCAACCAGGATGTTGCCTCCATGATTGCGCAGGGGGAGGACGTCACAGAACTGCCCGGCATCGGCGAGGATTTGGCGGCGAAGATCAAAGAGATCGTCAAGACCGGCAAAGCCGCCATGCTTGAAGAGCATCGCAAGAAGGTGCCGGCGACGCTTACGAACCTCCTCAAAATTCCAGGCCTGGGGCCGAAACGAGTGCAGACGCTGTATCACAAGCTCGGCATCCGCACGTTGGATGATTTGCGGAAAGCAGCGCAGGAAGGGCGTGTCAGGACGTTACAAGGGTTTGGAGCCAAGACCGAGCAACACATTCTCGACCAGTTGAAGGCAAGGGCAAACGAAGCGAAGCGTTTTAAACTGGCAATCGCGACTCAATATGCCGAGGCCTTCATTGCGTATCTAAAGGCCTCGCCAGAAGTGGAACAGATTGTCGCGGCTGGGAGCTATCGACGAGCCAGAGAAACGATCGGGGATCTCGATCTCTTGGTCACGGCTCGTTCCGGCAGTCCGGTGATTGAGCGGTTTGTGTCCTATCCGGAAGTGGAAGAGGTCCTGGCTCACGGCACCACCAAGGCGAGCGTCCGACTGGCCTGCCGGCTGCAAGTCGATTTGCGGGTGGTCCCGGAAGCGAGCTACGGCGCCGCTCTCCAATATTTCACGGGGAGCAAGGAGCACAACGTGCTGCTTCGCCAGTCGGCGCAGCAGCAGGGGCTCAAGCTGAATGAGTATGGTCTATTCAAAGGCGAGCAGTCTGTGGCGGGAGCAACCGAGGAATCCGTCTACGCGGCGGTGGGGCTTCCCTGGATTCCTCCGGAACTGCGGGAGAATCGCGGCGAGTTCGAAGCGGCACGGGCAGGCCGCCTGCCGAAACTCGTCGAGCTCGCCGATCTAAAAGGCGACCTACATGCCCACACGAAAGCGACCGATGGCCGGAACACCATTAAAGAAATGGTGGAGGCGGCGCGCAAGCACGGGTTCGAATACCTGGCGATTACCGACCACTCACGACGTCTGGCGATGGCCCATGGTCTCGATCCGAAGCGGCTGTTCGAACAACTCGAAGAGATTGATCGTTTGAACGATGCCTCGCCTGGCTTGACGATCCTGAAGGGGATCGAGGTGGACATTCTGGAAGACGGCAGGCTGGATCTTCCCGATGAAGACCTCGGCAGCCTGGATCTTGTGGTGGGGGCTGTCCATAGTCACTTCAGACTGTCCAGGGAGAAACAGACCGAGCGGATCTTGCGCGCCATGGACCGCCCGAATTTCACCATCCTGGCCCACCCCAGCGGCCGGCTCATTGATGAGCGAGAACCCTATGAGGTGGATATGCCGCGTCTCATCCGTCATGCTCGTGAACGTGGATGCGTGTTGGAAGTGAATGCGCATCCGGTTCGCCTCGACCTGACCGACACGGACTGCCAAATGGCGAAAGACGAGGGAGTCCTGGTGAGCATCAACTCCGACGCCCACAGTGTCCTGGACTTCGAGAATCTTCGCTATGGTGTCGGGCAAGCTCGCCGGGGGTGGCTGGAAAAGAGCAATGTCTTGAATGCCAGATCCCTGCAATCATTGCGTCCGCTGCTTCAGCGGACGATGTTGAGGACGTAACACGTGAAGCGTGATGGAGCAAAGCGGCGTTGAACAGGTCATTGCATGATCGAGATCGATGGATCGCAGTACTCCGGCAGTGGCACGATCGTGCGCCAGGCGGTTGCCTTCTCTGCCCTCACCGGGCAGCCAGTCCATATCATCCATGCCAGGAGTCGACGGCCCAAGCCAGGCCTAAGGCATCAACACATTCGCGTAGTGCAGGCCATCGGAGAGCTCGTGCACGGAACAGCCGAAGGATTGTCTCCTGGGTCACAAGAGATCATCTTTCGGCCAGGAATACTCAGGACCGGCAGACGCTACCTGTGGGACATCGGCACAGCCGGATCTACGACCATGTTGGGGCTCGGGATTCTCCCGGTGCTGGCCTTTGCCTCTTCTCCAGTAAACGTGGAATTACGAGGTGGGCTGTTTCAGGATTGCGCCCCATCGGTCTTCCATCTTCAGTATGTCATCCTGCCCCTTCTGCATCGCATGGGGCTGGAGGTCGAGTTAGTGATGGAGCGGCCAGGGTATGTTCCGAGAGGGGAAGGCATCGTGCGTCTGGTGGTGCAACCGGTTCGGAAGCCGCTACGCCATCTGAGTATCGAGGAACCGGGAGTGATGACGCGTCTGTGGGGCATCGCGCTCTCGTCTCATTTGGAGAAACGGCATGTGAGCGAGCGGATGGCTGAGGCAGCCCGGGAGGTTCTGCGAAGAGCTGGACACAAGGCAGACATCGACGTGCGATATGACCAAGAGTCCCTGCAGCCAGGCGCGGCCTTGGCGATGTTCGCCGATCTCGGCGATGGAGTACGTTTGGGGGCTGATCAAGCGGGTGCCTTGAGGAGGACCGCTGAATTCATCGGCAAGCACGTGGCAAAACAGCTTCTCGAGGACATGAAAAGCGGGGCCACTCTGGACCGATTCGCCGCTGACCAGATCATCCCCTTTGCCGCACTCGCGGAAGGAGAAAGCCGATTCCGTGTCGCGGCCGTAACCGATCATCTTCTGACGAACCTGTGGCTGGCAGAGAAGTTTCTCGGGGTAAGGGGGGCGGTCAAGGACCATACCTTGTCGATGACCGGCGTCGGGTTCCAGGGACAGGGGCTATCGGCCTAATAGGCCGCGGAAAAACTATGTGGGCACGCGAGAACTCCGATGACAGTTGACGCGTGACGTATGACGGCACTGCGAAGCAACGTGAGAACGAAGCTGGCGGGATTTTTCACCCTCCTGCCAAAAAAACGGCCCGCCCTTCTGTGAAACACCGGGGCTGCCATCCGAACCGGGTGGGGTTCAGCAATCCTTCAGCCGCTCAAAGCTGATTGCTCCGCGCCTCAATCTTCGCTCGGACTCGTATTTACAGCCGTGCCTAGGCCGACCAATTGCCAGGCCGGGAGATCGCGGTGTCCAACGGCGCCGTCTTCAAAGATCCCTTGTTCAATTACACGCCGGGAGCCCCTTATATGTTATATGAGTGCATGGTTCTGAGCTCAACCGGACCTCACTGAGAATTGGCGCAAGCGGCGATCCTTGAAGCAGTAGCGACAATAGGAACGAGGTCGCGGCTCCCGCCAAAATCGCGCTCCAGACAGTTGATCACCAGCACCATGCGCTATCTGGTCCATGCCAGGTCGAAACGCACAGTGAGGCATCAATTACAGGTAAAGACGCTCAAGGCCCTGGCCAGTATCGAAATCGAGTCCACGGCGCTCATCCTGGTGCGCGATCCGGCAGAACGAACTTGGAAGGAGGAAGCATGAGAATGTGGCCGGGGAAACCCTATCCGCTCGGAGCCACGTGGGACGGCGAAGGAGTTAACTTTGCGCTGTTTTCAGAAAACGCCACGGCGGTGGAACTCTGTCTCTTCGAAGGACCGGACTCCGCGAAGGAGTCGCACCGTATCCGCGTGGAAGAGCGCACGGACCAAATCTGGCACGTATATCTGCCAGGTTTGTGGCCGAGCCAACATTATGGATATCGCGTGCATGGTCCCTATGATCCCGAAGCCGGGCACCGTTTCAATCCAAACAAGCTCTTGATCGATCCCTATGCGAAATCCGTTGCCGGCGCCATCGAATGGTCCGATGCCATGTTCGGCTATCGCATTGGCGATCCCAAGGCCGATCTCTCATTCGACACGAGAAACAACGCCGGCAACATTCCCAAGTGTGTCGTGATCGATCAAGCCTTCACATGGGGCGGCGACCATTTGCTCAAAACGCCGTGGGATAAAACGATCATCTATGAAGTGCACGTCAAGGGTTTCACTGCTCGACATCCGGAGGTCCCGGAACAGATGCGGGGTACCTATGCGGGACTCACGACACCTGCCGTGATCGACTACTTGCTTGCACTGGGGGTCACCGCCATTGAGCTATTGCCCGTTCATTACTTTGTCCGCGACAAGCATCTCCTCGACCGCAACCTCACCAACTACTGGGGCTACAACTCCATCGGTTTTTTCGCACCCGATATGCGCTATGCCACCTCACCGGTCCGCGGCCGTGTCGTGCGGGAATTTAAGACGATGGTCAAGACGCTGCATAGCGCGGGGATCGAAGTCATCCTCGACGTCGTCTACAACCATACAGCGGAGGGGAACCACCTCGGTCCCACCCTCTCGTTCAGAGGCATCGATAACGCGTCCTACTACCGACTGCTCGACGACGATAAACGGTACTACATGGACTTTACGGGCTGCGGCAACACGCTCAACGCGACGCATCCGCGCACCCTACAACTGATCATGGACAGTCTGCGCTATTGGGTGACGGAGATGCACGTGGACGGGTTTCGGTTTGATCTGGCCTCCGCCCTTGCGCGGGAACTGCACGCGGTGGATCGGTTGAGCGCCTTCTTCGACATACTCCATCAAGATCCGATCCTGTCCCAAGTGAAGTTGATCGCAGAACCCTGGGACGTGGGGGAAGGTGGCTATCAGGTCGGGAACTTTCCGGTGGGCTGGGCCGAATGGAACGGCAAGTATCGGGATACGATCCGCCGGTACGTGAAGGGCGACGGAGGCCAGGTGGCGGAGCTAGCGTATCGGCTTACCGGCAGCAGCGACCTCTACGGCATGAGCGGTCGCCGCCCATATGCCAGCGTCAATTTCATCACGGCCCATGATGGGTTCACCCTCCACGACCTCGTCTCATATAACGAGAAACACAACGAGGCCAACGGCGAGCAGAACCTCGACGGCACCGATGACAATGCCAGTTGGAACTGCGGCACAGAGGGACCGACAGATGACTCCGCAGTTGTCGACCTCCGTGAGCTTCAGAAACGCAACTTCCTGACCTTACTGTTCTTCTCGCAAGGCGTGCCGATGCTCTGCGGCGGCGACGAAATCGGTCGCACCCAGAAAGGCAACAATAACGGCTATTGCCAGGATAACGAGATCAGTTGGTTCGATTGGAAGCTCGATCGCGCACAACGCCATTTACTGGAATTCACGCAACGCCTCATCGCGTTTCGCAAGCGACACCCGGTCCTGAGGCGTCGCCGGTTCTTCCAGGGCCGCCACATCCGAGGATCGGAGGTGAAGGACATTTCGTGGTTCAAGCCGGATGGTAAGGAAATGACCGACGAGGACTGGAATGCAGGCTATACGAAGTCGCTCGCACTGCGACTTGCCGGAGACGCGATCGGCGAGACGGATGAGAAGGGACGGTCGATCGTCGACGACACGTTGCTCATTTTACTCAACGCACACCATGAACCACTCGCCTTCACACTGCCGGCTCACAAGCGTGGCGTTCGCTGGCAGCCGATCCTCGATACCACCGTCGCAGCCGGTACTGAAAAATTGGTCTCTACCCTCAAAGGGGGAGAGCGGTTTGAGCTGGAAGCCCGGTCGATCACCGTCCTGCGGATCAGCGACAAGCAGCAATGAACCCCATCGGTTCGCAATAGCCCCCGGCACCGCAGAACCTTTACCGAATCGATCACCACGATCTGCCGTCGCTGACTCATCGACTAAGGCTAGGAGCAAGACTGACCAATTATGCCCAGGCGACCCCTGACATGATCAAGGCGCAGATCGTGGCGAGGCGATAAACTGAGTGGGGATCTGATGCCTCTTCAGGGAGTATCGTCAAATCAGGAATCGAGGCGAGCGCATCCGCCCACGACCGCACGTTTAGCGGGCAGCCCACAACCTGACCGGAGCCTTCGCGACGGAAAAAGGAGAATGGCTATACGCTGGGCATCCATATTAGACGATCCCTTGCGCGCTTGTCGGCACACTGGCGGTTGGCGAAGAACCGGCGAGAGCCGGTTGCGCGTTCAGCACGCTGATCCGTGCGGCGACCTTGGACGCCATGGCCCGGAACGCAGCAGCCAGGGGCGAGGCTGGTTCGTTGATCACAATCGGTTCACCCCAATCACTACCAATTCTCAGTCTTGTATCCAGCGGGATGTTGCCCAGGAAGGGTATTCCAAGATTGACGGCAGCTTGTTCGCCACCACCGTGCGCGAAGATGTCGGTTCG
>CXWL01101570.1_pt1 | contig 28950 bp, 28 predicted proteins | sample 590931 | NCBI WGS metagenome assembly CXWL01 (sample SAMEA3498368, study PRJEB10139) | groundwater metagenome | biome: water well; material: biofilm material | place: Germany | collected 2015-04-27 | reverse complement strand
AGGCGGGAACCTATGCTGAGCGGGAATAACCACCTCAGCATGGATTGCCGCCTCCGCGGCAATGACCTTGTGACGTCGGCGGTCGGAATAATTGCATCGATTGCGTCCCATCAAGCCCAAGAATCCGCCCGCGCTTTAAGGTAGTGCGGGTGCTTGCGTCGCAAGCGCCCCTCTCGGCGGACGCGCAATGAATCGACTGGTCAGGTCCCTGTTTCGCGGCTGGAATCCGCTGATGCTGGCGCTCGGCCTGTTCGGCGGCCACGCACTGGGACGCCGCCAGCGCAGCGCCCGCATTGCCCACGAACACGGCGACGACATCATCCAGCACGCCAGCGAAGCGATCATCTCCACCGACGACAGCAACCTCATCGTGCTCGCCAACCCGTCGGCGGCGGCAATGTTTTCCACCACGGTGGAAGAAATGCAGGGCAGCCCGCTCGGGCGCTACCTGACGCCGCAGCCAACCTCGGCCGATGGACCGGCGGCGTTCTTCGGCGACACCGGCCGGGTCGGGCGGCGCGCCACCGACTACGCAGTGAGCGGCATTCGCGCCGGCGGCGAAGCCTTCCCGCTCGAAGGCTCGGTGTCGACCGTCATGGAAGGCGACACGCCGATCCACACCATCATCCTGCGCGACGTGACGGGGCGCCACCAGGTGCAGGAAAAGCTGACGCGCTCGCACGCGCAATTGCGCCAGCTGTCGGCCGCGCTGCAGACCATCCGCGAGGAGGAGCGCACCCACATTGCGCGCGAGCTGCACGACGACCTCGGCCAGTTGCTGGCGGCGCTGCGCATGGACCTGGCGCTGCTGCAGCAGCAGGAGACCGGCTCCGCCAGCGCACGCCTGATCCGCGGCATGGAGCAGAACCTGCTCACCGCCATCACCTCATTGCGCCGGATTGCCACCAACCTGCGTCCGCGCTCGCTCGACGAAGGCGGCCTGTTCTTCGCGCTGCAAGGCTTGCGCGACGACTTCGTCGAGCGCTACGGCATCGCCTGCACGCTGTACGCGGACGAAGCCGAACTGGTACTCGACGACACTGCCAGCACCGCCATCTTCCGCATCGTGCAGGAAGCGCTGACCAACATCGCACGCCACGCCAACGCCAGCAACGTCACCATCACGCTGTACCGCATCAACGGCGAGGTACTGCTGACGGTGCGCGACGACGGCCGCGGGATTGCCGCCGCGGACATGGAAAAGGCCCAGTCGCTGGGCCTTGTGGGAATGCGTGAACGGGTGTGGGCGATGGACGGCGACATCACCATCAGCTCGGACGAGCCGCCCGGCACCCGCATCGACATCGTGCTGCCGCTGCCGAAACCGAGCGGCGCCTGGCCGGTNNCCGGCGTACGCATACAGGTCGGTGCGCTTCGACAGGTGATGGTCGTAGCCGACGCCGTATTCCTTGACGGTTTCCTTGTTGTCGAACACGTTGTTGCTTTGCGTCTGACGCGCGACGACCGCATGGGCGTCGCCGGAACCGATGGTGTAGTTCAGGCCGACCAGCATGCCTTTGAAGACGCCGGTCGCAACAACATCGGTGTCGCCTCGGGCATACGCGCCGGTCACGCGCAGCGCGCCGAACTGATAGCCGCCGCCGACCACCGCCATGTGCGGATTGGCCGGGCCGGGCGCCACTTGCGCCGCGCGCTCGTAGCCGGCGTGCAGGCTGACCGGTCCCTGGTCGTACGTCCCCAGCAGGTCGAAGCCGGCGCGCGCGCCGTTCACTTCCGACAGCACATACTGCGCGCTGGCGCCGAAGCCGCTCAATTTCGGCGTGCTGTAGGTCAGCGCATTCGACACCCGCGAGCTCGATACGCCAACGCGCATCAGCGCCTCGTCGACCTTGCCGACCACGCCGTCGGCGCCGAACGGCTCGACCCGGCCCTGCGCGCCGTCGACGATGTTCTTGGTGCGGCCGAGGATCGCGGTTCCGAACGCGCCCTTCAGGCCGACATTGGCCTGGCGCTCGAACAGCACGCCCTTTTGCGCGCCGGTATCGGCGAGGATTTCCGACTCGAGGTTGAAGATCGCCGAGATGCCGTTGCCGAGGTCTTCGACGCCGCGAAAGCCGAGGCGCGACGCGTGGTTCTCGCGTTCGATGACGGTCTTGCCGGTGGTCTTGGCGAAGCCGAGGTCGACGACGCCGTACACCGACACGTTCGATTGGGCATGCGCCGACACTGAAAAGGCGGCGAGTACGATAGCTGCAAGAGGAATTTTTTTCACGGGTCTGGTCAGTTGAAGTTGATGAATAAAGCACGATCTACCGGGATCGAATGATGCCCGGCAAATACTTCAACGTGATGACAAGGTGAAATTACTTAAGGCGGCAGGTGAGCATCCAGTAATACTCAAGGCGCACGATCTTGATCTCGCGCACCGACGACGCCAGCTTCTTGCGCAGCGCGCTGTCGGACGGATAGGTCTTCGGAATTTCGTAACGCTGACCATCGGGCGCGACGCGGATATGGTAGGTGTTGCCTTCAAGGTCAGTGCGTGCCACCGTTTCGCTGCTGCCTTCGACATACGCGTCATCCAGCAGCACGATCACGATGTCGCCGACCTTGCTGCGCAGGTGCGCCAGGAACTTCTCCTGCTGCTCGCGCTTGACGTGCGACCACCAGAAGCCGATGAACACGGCGGTGAAGCTGCCCAGGTCGTCGGGCAGCTTGTAGGCGTCGGCGACGCGGAACTGCACCTTCTCGGCCGGCAGCGCGCGCAGCTTGGCCAGCGCGATCATTTCCGGATTGATGTCGGTGGCCACCACCGAATCGGCGCTCGCCGCGATGATGCTGGTCCAGTAGCCGGTGCCGCAGGCCAGTTCGAGCACCACGTGGCCGCGCAGCGCCTCGGCTACATGCGTGCGCATTGCGGCCAGGTCGTGCTGGCGCTCGGGCTTGTCGTACACCCGGTCGTGGTTGGAAGCGCTCTTGGCGTAAAACTGTGCGGATTGTTCAGTAATCATGGATTTTCTTCTTGATGCGTTAATGCGTTACAGCTCGTAGGATTCTTTCGCGCCGCTCATGGCCGACTCGACCATCTTGCGGTTCAGGGTCGGCGCCAGCAGCTCGATGAAGGTATAAATATAACTGCGCAGGTAGGCGCCCTGCTTGACCGCCACCCGCGACACGTTCATGCCGAACAGGTGGCCGACCGAGATCGCCCGCAGGTTCTTGTCGCGCTCGGCGTCGAACGCCATGCCCGCTATGATACCAATCCCCATGCCCAGTTCGACATATGTCTTGATGACGTCGGCGTCGATCGCCTCGAGCAGCACGTCCGGCTTCAGCCCGCGCAGGCCGAAAGCGTGGTCGATCTTGTTGCGTCCGGCAAACGCCGTGTCGTAGGTGATCAGCGGATAGGTCGCGATTTCCTCCAGCGACACATTCTTCGACTTCAGCAGCGGATGGTCGGGCGGCACCACCACCACGTGCTCCCATTGATAACATGGCAAGGTGATCAAGCCGTCAATGCTGGCGATCGACTCGGTGGCAATCGCCAGGTCGGCCTGGTCGCCCTTGACCATGTCGGCGATCTGCTTCGGATTACCTTGCAACAAAGACAAGCGCACCTTTGGATACTTCAGCATGAAGCCCTGCACCACCTTCGGCAGGATGTAGCGCGCCTGGGTGTGCGTGGTGGCAATCGTGAAGCTGCCGCTGTCCTGCGCCGCGTACTCCTTACCGATGCGCTTGAGGCTGTCGATCTCCTGCATGATCAATTCGACCGACTCCAGCACCAGCCGGCCCGGCTCGGTCAGGCCGCGGATGCGCTTGCCGTGCCTTGTAAAAATATCAACACCAAGCTCCTCTTCCAGCTCAATAATGGCCTTGGACACGCCCGGCTGCGACGTGAACAGCGCCTTGGCGGCGTCGGTCAGGTTGTAATTCTGGCGCACTGCTTCGCGGACGAAGCGCAGTTGGTGGAGGTTCATCGGTTTCTTCTGAGAATGACGCTGCATGCACCTTGCATGCTACAAACGCATTTTATAAGAATGCTTATGTCAGATACGAATATAAGCAAATAAATACTCAGTAGTTTGGAATAAAGGCAGAGTTTATTACCATTGGGGCTAGTTTGGGGCTCCAAGCGCCTTTTAGGATCGACTATGTATCGTTATGACCAGTATGACCATCTCATCGTGCGCGAGCGCATCGCCCAGTACCGCGACCAGGTGCAGCGCCGCATCAACGACGAGCTGAGCGAGTCCGAATTCCTGCCGCTGCGCCTGCAAAACGGCCTGTACATGCAGCGCCACGCCTACATGCTGCGCATCGCCGTGCCGTACGGCCTGCTCTCGTCGGCGCAAATGCGCATGTTCGGCCATATCGCCCGCAAGTACGACCGCGGCTACGGCCACTTCACCACGCGCCAGAACATCCAGTTCAACTGGATCGAACTCGAACAGACGCCCGACATCCTCACCGACCTGGCCTCGGTCGAGATGCACGCGATCCAGACCTCCGGCAATTGCATCCGCAACACCACCTCCGATCCGTTCGCCGGCGTCGCCGCCGATGAAATCATCGACCCGCGCCCGTTCGCCGAGATCCTGCGCCAGTGGAGCACCTTCCACCCCGAATTCATCGCCCTGCCGCGCAAGTTCAAGGTCGCCGTCAACGGCGCCGCCGAAGACCGCGCGGCGATCGCCGTGCACGACATCGGCCTGACCGTGGTCCATAACGAAGCGGGTGAAGTCGGCTTCAAGTTCATGGCCGGCGGCGGCATGGGCCGCACCCCGATCCTCGGCAGCGTAATCCGCGAATTCCTGCCGTGGCGCCACCTGCTGACGTACACCGAAGCGGTCATGCGCGTGTACAACCAGTACGGCCGGCGCGACAACAAGTACAAGGCGCGCATCAAGATCCTGCTCAAGGCGCTCGGCGTCGAAGAATTCACCCGCCAGGTCGAAGAAGAATGGGCCGACCTGAAGGACGGCCCCGAGACCATCACCGACGAAGAACTGGCGCGCGTGTCGGCCTACTTCGTGGCGCCCGCCTACGAGACGCTGCCGAACATCGAGCCGCTGGCGGATCAGCCGGACAACCGCGCCTTCGCCAATTGGCTCAAGCGCAATGTCATGCCGCACAAGCAGCCCGGTTACGCCGCCGTGGTGCTGTCGCTGAAGAAGACCGGCGTGCCGCCGGGCGACGCCACCGCCGCGCAGATCGACTTCATGGCCGAGCTGGCCGACCGCTACAGCTTTGGCGAACTGCGCGTCACGCACGAGCAGAATATCGTGCTGGCCGACGTCCCGCAGGCGCGCCTGCATGCGCTGTGGCTCGAAGCGAAAGCGCACGGCCTGGCGACGCCGAACATCGGCCTGCTGACCGACATGATCTGCTGCCCTGGCGGCGACTTCTGCTCGCTGGCCAACGCCAAGTCGCTGCCGATCGCCGCGGCGATTGCCGAGCGTTTCGACAACCTCGACTTCCAGCACGACATCGGCGAGATCGAACTGAACATCTCCGGCTGCATCAACGCCTGCGGCCACCACCACGTCGGCTCCATCGGCGTGCTCGGTGTCGACAAGGACGGCAGCGAGTGGTACCAGGTCTCGATCGGCGGCGCGCAGGGCAATGCGCCGGCCATCGGCAAGATCATCGGACCGTCGTTCTCCGCGCTGCAGATGCCGGAAGTGATCGACCGCCTGCTGCAGGTATATGTGCGCGAGCGCTTCGAAGACGAGCTGTTCGTCGACACCGCGCAGCGCCTCGGCGTCGCGCCGTTCAAGGAACACGTCTACGCCACGCCTATCGTGGCCGGAAACCTGGTTGGGGAAGATCACTATGCTTGAGTCGCACAACGAAATCATCAAGGGCCGTGAAGTCGTCGCCGACGACTGGAGCGTGCTGCGCCTCGAGGAAGACGAAGCCGCCGACGGCGCCGTGGTCCCCGAAGGCAAAATCATCGTGCCGCTCGCCGTCTGGCTGGCGCAGCGCGACACCCTCGCCGCACGCGCTGCCATCGGCGTCTGGATCGGCGCCGACGAGCGCCCCGAAACGCTCAAGGGCGAGTTCGACAAATTCGCCGTCGTCGCCGTCGACTTCCCGAAATTTACCGACGGCCGCGGTTACTCGATCGCCTACAACCTGCGCAAGCGGCTCGGCTACACGGGCGAACTGCGCGCCATCGGCGACGTCCTGCGCGACCAGCTGTTCTCGATGCACCGGGTCGGCTTCGACGCGTATGCCACGCGTCCGGACCGCAGCATCCACGACGCCCTCAAGGGCCTGACCGTGTTCTCCGAGACCTACCAGGCGTCGGTCGACGAGAGCCAGCCGCTGTACCGCCGCCACGAACGCGATGTGCGCGTCGACAGCAGCGACGTTGGCTACGGCATCTGAGGGGCGCGCATGAATGAGCTGAACTCCCTCGTCGCCTCCACCCAAGCTACGCTCGAACGCATCGCGCGCGATTTCTCGCCGGCGGTGTTCGCCTCCAGCCTGGCCGCCGAAGACATGGTGCTGACCGACCTGATTCTCAAAGCCGGCCTGCCGATCGGGATCTTCTCGCTCGATACAGGGCGCCTGCATCCGGAAACGCTGGCCGTCGTCGACGCCGTCAAGGCGCACTACGATTACGCCATCACGCTGTACCACCCGAATGCGCAAGCGGTCGACGAGTACGTCGCCGAGAATGGCCTCAACGCCTTCTACGACAGCATCGAGATGCGCCGTTCGTGCTGCGGCATCCGCAAGGTCGAGCCGCTCGGCCGCGCCCTGGCCGGCAACAAGGCCTGGGTCACCGGCCAGCGGCGCGCGCAGTCCAGCACGCGCGCCGACCTGTCGATCGAGGAAGACGACATCGCGCACGGCATGACCAAGTTCAATCCGCTGGCCGACTGGTCGGAAGACGACGTCTGGCAGTACATCCGCGACAACAAGGTGCCGTACAACGCGCTGCACGACCAGGGCTTTCCTTCGATCGGCTGCGCACCGTGCACCCGCGCCGTGCAGCCGGGCGAAGACGTGCGCGCCGGCCGCTGGTGGTGGGAAAACCCCGACTCCAAGGAATGCGGCCTGCACATGGTCGACGGCAAACTGATTCGCATTAAATCCGTGGCTGCATGAGTCACAACACAAGGCACCGCCAATGAACACACTGACCGACACCCTGCCCGTACTCACCGACGTGAATGCGCGCCACCTCGACGCGCTCGAATCCGAAGCGATCCACATCATGCGCGAAGTCGCGGCCGAATGCGCCAACCCTGCCCTGCTGTTCTCGGGCGGGAAAGACTCGGTGGTGCTGCTGCGCCTGGCCGAAAAGGCCTTCCGCCCGGGTAAATTCCCGTTCCCGCTGGTGCACATCGATACCGGCCACAACTTCGACGAAGTGATCGCCTTCCGCGACAAGCGCGCCGCCGAACTGGGCGAGCGCCTGATCGTCGGTTCGGTCGAGGAATCGATCAAGCGCGGCACGGTGCGCCTTCGTAATCCGGCCACCGATTCGCGCAACGCCGCGCAGGCGGTGACGCTGCTCGAGACGATCGCCGAGCACAAGTTCGACGCCTGCATCGGCGGCGCCCGCCGCGACGAAGAAAAGGCGCGCGCCAAGGAACGCATCTTCTCGTTCCGCGACGAATTCGGCCAGTGGGACCCGAAAGCCCAGCGTCCCGAACTCTGGGACCTGTACAACACCCGCGTCCACCCGGGCGAAAACATGCGCGTGTTCCCGATTTCGAACTGGACCGAACTCGATGTCTGGCTCTACATCCAGCGTGAAAAACTGGAACTGCCGCCGATTTATTTCGCCCACGAGCGCCAGGTCATCCCGCGCAACGGCCTCTTGGTGCCGCTGACCGACCTCACGCCGGCGCGCGAAGGCGAGACCGTCGAGACCCAGGTGGTGCGCTTCCGCACCGTCGGCGACATCTCGTGCACCTGCCCCGTGTCGTCGAACGCGTCGACCGTCGAGGCGATCATCGCCGAAACCGCGATCACGCAAATCACCGAACGCGGCGCCACCCGGATGGACGACCAGACCTCCGAAGCGTCGATGGAAAAACGTAAGAAAGCAGGATACTTCTGATGAACGCCATGAACGAAAAACTCACCGAGCGGGGCCTGCTCCGTTTCATCACCGCAGGTTCGGTGGACGATGGTAAAAGCACCCTGATCGGCCGCCTGCTGTTCGACAGCAAAGGCATCTTTGCCGACCAGCTCGACGCGATGTCGCGCTCGAAGCACAAGCGCACCGTCGGCGACGCCGTCGACCTGTCGCTGCTGACCGACGGCCTCGAAGCCGAGCGCGAACAGGGCATCACCATCGACGTGGCCTACCGCTACTTCGCCACGCCGAAGCGCAAGTTCATCATCGCCGACACGCCGGGCCACGAACAATACACCCGCAACATGGTGACCGGCGCATCGACGGCCGACGCGGTGATCATCCTGGTCGACGTCTCCAAAGTCAAGCTGCGCGAAGACGGCGGCGTCGACCTGCTGATCCAGACCAAGCGCCACTCGACCATCGCCCACCTGCTGAAAATCGAGCACATCGTCGTCGCGGTCAACAAGATGGACCTCGTCAACTACGACCAGCAAGTCTACGACCGCATCGTCAAGGCCTACGGCGAGTTCGCCGAGTCGCTCGGCCTGAAGGACATCACGCCGATCCCGCTGTCGGCACTGACCGGCGACAACGTCGTCGCGCCGAGCGAGAACATGGCCTGGTACAAAGGCCCGACCCTGATCGAGCTGCTCGAATCGCTGTCGGTGTACGACGAATCGCACCATGCGCCGTTCCGCTTCCCGGTTCAGCTGGTGGCGCGCCACAACGGTCACGAAGCGGACGACTTCCGCGGCTACATGGGCCGCATCGAAGCGGGCAAAGTGAGCGTCGGCGACAAGCTGGTGGTGCAGCCCTCGGGCAAGGTGGCGACGGTGAAGGACATCGTCACGCTGGAAGGCTCGCACGCGTCGGCGGTAGTCGGCCAATCGATTACGCTGCTGCTCAACGAACACCTCGACATCTCGCGCGGCGACCTGCTCGCTGGCTTTGATCAGCCGGCCACGCTGCTCAAGAACGTGGTGGCGGACGTCTGCTGGATGTCCGACGAACCGCTCGACCTGCGCCGCAAGTACTGGATCAAGCACGGCACCCGCCAGACCGGCGCCAAGGTCACGAAGGTCGACAGCATCCTCGACATCAATACCCAGCAGCGCCATCCGGCCGAAGGGCTCAAGCTGAACGACATCGCGCGCATCGCGCTGACCGTGCAGCAGCCGCTGGCGGCCGACGCCTACGACGACATCCGCGCCACCGGCGCCTTCATCCTGATCGATGAAGTCACGCACCAGACAGTCGCCGCGGGCATGATCCGCCTCGACGCATAACAGGAGCACCTGATGACTTCAGCTCTCGGAAAAGTCTATCTGATCGGCGCCGGCCCCGGCGCCCAGGACCTCATCACCCTGCGCGGCGCGCGGCTGCTGGCGCAAGCCGACGTCGTGCTGCACGACGCGCTGGTGACGCCCGAGATGCTGGAGCTGTGCCCGCAGGCGCTGAAGATCGCGGTCGGCAAGCGCTGCGGCCAGCTGTCGACCGCACAGGCGTTCATCAACAAGCAGATGCTTGACTGCGCAAGTAAATATGCCCTGGTGGTGCGCCTGAAGGGCGGCGACCCGATGATGTTCGGCCGCGCCGATGAAGAGTTGCGCGCGTTGGAGGAAGCCGGCGTCGATGTCGAAGTCGTCCCCGGCATCACTACCGCGCTGGCGGCGGCGGCGGCGACCAGGCAGCCGTTGACCAAGCGTGGCGTCTCGCGCAGCGTCGCCTTCTTCACTTCCAGCACGGCGCCCGAGCATGCCGACCAGGTGACGGTGCCCGACACCGACACGCTGGTGCAGTACATGGGTGGGCGCGAAGCGATCGTGACCGCTCAGCGCATGCTCGACCAGGGCCGTCGCGCCGACACCCCAGTGGTGGTTATCGAAAACTGCAGCCGTCCCGATCAGCGCATCCTGCGCCTGACGTTGGCGACACTGGCGCGCGGCCTTGGCGCCGCGCACGGCCCGGTGCTGGTGATGCTGGGCGATGCCCTGAAGATGCGCCCGCACCAGGCATCCGACGCCGACGACGCCGAGCAGCGCCTATCCGCCTGATTTCCAGCGTCAGTCCCCAAGGCAAGTCATACCGCTTGATTGCTGGTGTCANNAGGTCTGACATTCGGACATTTCGCTGGTGTCAGGTCTGACATTCGGACATTTCGCTGGTGTCATGTCTGACATTCGGACATTTCGCCCTGAAATCGAAGTGGAAGTTTGCCGCTTGAGAAACGCCTGAAAAATTGCTTATACTTGAGCCCGCCTGATTTCGGCTAGATATGTCCGAATGTCAGACCTGACACCGGAATTTTGTCCGAATGTCAGACCTGACACCGGCCGAATGTCCGAATGTCAGACCTGACACCAGCGTGAAGAAGGACGTGAAGATACGGGCGCACCAGGCGCCCGATATCGACGACGCGGAGCAGCGCCTGACGCTTTAACTGTTGGTTGTCCTTCAGCCCTTGGCGGCGTTGACCAGGCAAGTGGACAGCTTGTCGAAATGGAGCAGCGCGGCCTGGGTCAGTTCGACCTGCTTGCGGCGCGTATCGTCCGTATCCGACAGCATCAGCCAGCCTTTTTCGCGCATCGATTTGAGCCGGCTGTGCACCGTCGCCGGCGAGCCGAATTCGGCCTTCGCCATCATGTCGCGTACCGAAAGTCGATCTTGCCCTTGCGCCTTTACCGCAACAAATGCCAGAATGCGTTCTTCCAGCGGATCGAGTGCCGGCAGCGATGGCAGCCCGCGCAACGCTTCGGCCAACTGCAGGAAGCGCAGGTAAATGTCGGCAGGCCGTAAAGGTGACTTTGTCATCGAACTCCAATTAATCGGAAACGGCGGCGAATGTGAGAATTAACGTAATTTTATACTATGAAGCGATGATTCGATGAATCAGTTGCGATTTCAGGCAGCGATGGTTGTCACCACGATGCTCGCTTTCATCGCCATGCTCGCGGCGAACGAGTGGCTGTTCACGCGCCTCGAATTCGTCCCCGGTATCAACTGGATCTACCTGCCGGCCGGCATGCGCCTGCTGTGCGTGCTGCTATTCGGCGACGCCGGCGCCATCGGCCTGCTGCTGGTGTCGTGGCTGGTCTGTTTCTTCTACTTTTTCCCCAACGATTTCATGCGCTCGTTCATGGGCGGCATCCTCGCCGCAGCTGCGCCCTGGATCGCCAACCGGATCGCGCAGCAGGCGTTCGGCCTGCGCGCATCGCTCAACAACCTGTCGCCAGCCCGCCTGCTCGTTTGCATCGTTCTCTATTCGATCGCCAGCCCGCTGCTGCACCATATCTGGTTCGCCATCCACGGCGGCAACGACGACCTGCTGCGCAGCTTCATCGTCATGTTCGTCGGCGACCTGAATGGCACCCTGATCGTCGTGTATGCGATGAAGGGCCTGCTCGCGCTGCTGCCGCGTCAGGACAGGGCGCCGACGCAGTAGTCGGTCATCGCCGCCAGCACCGCCGGGTCTTCGCCGACCGCGCCGGCCACCTTCACGGCGACGCCCGGATGGTCGATCCGCAACTGGTCGACCAGCAGCGGCAGGTCGCGCAGCAGGTGCCCGCCCTGCCCCAAAAATACCGGCACCACGGTGACGTCGTCGATGCCCGCCGCGGCCAGCCGCGCCACTTCAGCCGGCAGGCGCGGCTCCATCAATTCGAGGAATGCGAGCGACACCGGCACGCCGGGCACGCGCGCCGCCGTCAGGTCGCGCAGGCGCTCGAACGGCGCCGCCCACGAGGCGGCGCGCGCACCATGCGCGAACAGCACGAGTGCGCGGGCGCCCATCAGTGCCGCTCCACCCACCACAGCGCGCCCAGCGCCAGCAGCAGGAACAACAGGCTCGGGGCGACCGCGGTGAGCAACGGCGGCCAGGTGCTGAGCAGGCCGAGGTGCGAGAACAGGGTGTTGATCAGCATGAAGCTCACGCCGATCATGATGCCGATGAAAATCTTCAGGCTGACGCCGCCGCTGCGCGCTTGCAGGTAGGCGAACGGCAGCGCCATCGCCATCAGCACGAAGATCGCCAGCGGATCGATCAGCTTCTTCCAGAACGCGATCTTGAAGCGGTTCGTCTCCTGCTTGTTCTCGGCCAGGTGGCGCGTGTAGACCGCCAGTTCGTTGGCCGACATGCGATCCGGGTCGGCCGACGATACCGACAGGATCTTCGGCGTGATTTCGGATACCAGGTCCATGCTGGCCAGCTTGCGCGTCGAGACGGCGCTGGTCTCCTGGCCGAATGTGCGCTGGGCGCCGGCCTGGCCGGGCGCCGGCAGCTCGCGGCTGTTCGAAAACAGCGTTTCGGTGACGTCGGCCATGCGCCAGGTGTTGTTGCCCTCGAACGTGGCGCTGGCCGCGGTGATCAGCGAGCGCATCCTGAAATTGGTGTCGAACTCGTACAGCTTCACGTTCACCAGCCCGCCGTCCGGGCGCACCGAGCGCACGTTGAAGAAGCGCGATCCGGTCACCGCGCCGCTCATGCCGTCGCTGCGCACCACATCCTTGGTCCACATCCCGGAACGGAACTGCTGCGACAAGGTGGAGCCCTTCGCGCTCAGCTTGAGCTGCTCGGCCAGCGGCGCNNGCGCGCATGATGGTGAATTCGGAACTGGCGGCAAACTGCGCCATCGTGTAGATGGTGCCGATCAGGGCGGCCATCGGCATGACCTCGTACACGTGCCCCGGCAGCAGCATCAGCACGTACAGGAAGGCGTGCTGGATCATATAGCCGCCCTGGCCGACCGCCGGCAGTTCGCCGGTCAGGTCCATGAAGGCGGTCAGCGACAGCAAGGCGACCAGCACGAAGACGACCGCCTGCGCGATATTGACGGCGAAGTAGCGTTGCAGGATTCTCATTTGGCGGCCTCTCCGTGCGACGCGCGGCCGCGCTTGAAGGCGTTCCACATCACCAGCGGATGGTAGGGGTGGTTCACGTTCAGGCGCCAGGCGAACAGCCCGAGCACGCACAACGCCACCACCAGGTGCAGCGGCCACCACGCCATGCCGAATTGCGCCTTGCCCTGCTTGACGCTGGCCTCGGTCAGCTTGACGAGGTTGCTGTAGGTGATAAAGATCAGCATCGACAGGATCAGGTTGGCCGAACTGCCGGCGCGCGGGTTGACGAAGCCGAGCGGGATCGCCAGCAGCAGCAGCACCACGCACATGATCGGCGAGGACAGCCGCCACAGGAGTTCGGCCATCGTGTAGCGGTTCGGCGCGGCCAGCAGCGCCGGCGTCGACAGGGTGTCGACCGGCATGTCGGCGCCCAACACCGGCACCCGGGTGGTCACCCGCATGCTGTAGCGCTCGAACTCCATCGACTGGAAATCGGCCTGGCCGGGCACGCCCTGGTAGCGCCGGCCATTCTTCAGCACCAGGAACTGGCCGCCCTTGCCGTCCGCCTCGATCACGCCCTCTTTCGCCACCACCACCGTGTTGCCGCCGTTTTCGATCGTATTAACGAACACGTTCTGCACCACGTTCGAGCCGCCGGAGGCGCCTTCGACGAAGAACACCCGGTTGGCGGAGGTCGATTCCTTGAACTGGCCCGGCGAGACTTTCTTGAGGTCTTCGCGCTTCTCGAAGCGCTGGATGAATTCGGTGCTTTTCATCTTGGCCCACGGCGTGGCGACCATGGACAGGGCCGCGGTCAGCACCACCAGCGGCAGGCCGAAGGTGAGAACCGGGTAGATCCAGCGCACCAGCGACTGCCCCGACGCGAACCAGACCACCATCTCCGAATCGCGGTAGCTGCGCGTTACCGCCATCAAAACCGAAATAAAGCTGGTGAGGATCAGGATAGTTGGCAGATAATTCAGCACTGCGAACACGATCAGCGCGACGACGTCGCCCGAGGCCACTTTGCCGCCGGCGGCTTTGCCAAGGATGGAGATCAGCGTCCAGGTGACGAAGATCGTAAACAGCACCGTAAAGGTGGCGCCGGCAGAACTGGCCAGTTCACGTCGAAGTGCGCGTTGGAAGATCATTCGAAAGTTATAATCACAGGTTAGGCAGTCGCGTCACAAACGAAATGGAGAATCAAATGGACTTTAGCATAAAAGCATTCGACACAAAAAACACCATCGCGTCGGCCAAAGCCGGCTGTGTCGCAGTCGCGGTATTTGAAAACAAAAAACTGTCGCAGGCCGCCAAGGCCTTCGATCAGGGTGGCGAAATCACCGCGGCGCTCAAGTCCGGCGACATCACCGGCAAGCCGGGTTCGACGCTGCTGCTGCGCGGCGTCGCCGGCACCTCCGCGGCGCGCGTGCTGCTGGTCGGCCTTGGCGCCGACGAGCCGGTCAGCGAGAAAAGCTTCACGTCGGCGGTCACCGCGACGCTCAAGGCATTCTCCCAACTGGGCGCCGCGGATGCCATTATCGCACTACCGATGACGGATGTGAAAGAGCGCGACATGGCCTGGGCCGTGCGCACCATCGTTTGCGCCGCCCACGAGAGCCTGTTCCGCACCGATACCCAGAAGAGCAAGAAGGATCCGGCGCCGAGCGGCGTGCGCAAGATCACGCTGGCGGCCGACTTCGTCGACTCGAAAGCGAAGACCGCGCTGGCGCAGGCCGAGGCGATCGCCAACGGCATGGACCTGACCAAGGAGCTGGGCAACCTGTCGGCCAACGTCTGCACCCCGACCTACCTGGCCAACACCGCCAAGAAGCTGGCCAAGGAATACCAGTTTGAAGTCGAAGTCCTCGAACGCAAACAGCTCGAAGCGCTGAAGATGGGCAGCTTCCTGTCGGTCACCAACGGCAGCGAAGAGCCGCCGAAGTTCATCGTCCTCAAGCACATGGGCGGCAAGTCGAAGGACGCGCCGGTGGTCCTGGTCGGCAAGGGCATCACGTTCGACACCGGCGGCATCTCGCTCAAGCCGGGTCCGGCGATGGACGAAATGAAGTACGACATGTGCGGCGCCGCTTCGGTGCTGGGCACCTTCCGCGCCATCGGCGAAATGGACCTGAAGCTGAACGTGATCGGCGTCATCGCCGCCTGCGAGAACATGCCGTCGGGCCGCGCCACCAAGCCGGGCGACATCGTCACCTCGATGAACGGCCTGACCATCGAAGTGCTCAACACCGACGCCGAAGGCCGCCTGGTGCTGTGCGACGCCCTCACCTACGCCGAGCGCTTCAAGCCGGCCGCCGTGATCGACATCGCCACCCTGACCGGCGCCTGCATCGTCGCCCTGGGCCACCACAACAGCGGCCTGTTCACCCGCAGCGACGACGCCCACGAAATGCTGGCGCGCGAGCTGATGGACGCCGGCAAGGAGTCCGGCGACACCGCATGGCGCCTGCCGATCGAAGAAGCGTACAACGAGCAGCTCAAGTCGAACTTCGCCGACCTGGGCAACATCGGCACGCCGGGCGGCGCCAGCGTCACCGCCGCCTGCTTCCTCGAGAACTTCACCCGCAAGTACACCTGGGCCCACCTCGACATCGCCGGCACCGCCTGGAAGTCGGGCGGCGCGAAGGGCGCCACCGGCCGTCCGGTGCCGCTGCTGTCGACCTTCCTGATCAACCGCGCGTAAGCCGGCAGGGAATTGAAAAAGCCGCCGGTGCGATCGCACCGGCGGCTTTTTTTATGGCAGCGTGAGTGAGGAAAAACTCTTTTTCTGGTTGATATCAGTACACTGGGTTGCCGGCGACCTGCTCCGCGTCGCCGCCCGCGGCCGCCGAGGGGCGCATCAGCACCGTCAGCGTGACGGGATAATCGAAGCCGGCGCCGGAATGGGCGTCGACCAGGTAGCCCAATCCGCCGCTGGTGACGGCATTGCCGATCAAGTTGCCGGTGCCAAAGCGCGAGGCGACCGTCTCGCGCGCCGCGCCGACACCCTCCTTCTTGCAGTCGACGGCAAGGTCGCCCTCGCTCTTGCGGATCGTCACGCGCCCGGGCGCGTTGACGAACCAGCGCCCAACATCATTCGACAGCACGCAGCCCACGCCCATCACTTCGCGGTGATCGAGAATGGCGCGCACGGCCACTTCCTGCTGGTTCGAGTCGGTCAGGGTGGCGCAGCCTTGCAGCGCGGCGATCGCCAGCAGCGCGACAGCGCCGGTTCGTGTGAGGGTCATGATAGCGTTCCGTTGATTCATCCACTCCTGTTTACGGCAGGAGCGCGGCAATCATGAATCGATGCGCTTACTTGAGCGGGATCGGTTGGCTTGCCGGGACCGGCACGGCGGTGACGCTGTTTTTCGGGCTGCCGTCGATCAGGCGGTCCGAGTACACCAGGTAGACCAGCGCGTTGCGCTTGGCGTCCACCATCCGCACCACCCGCACATGCTTGAAGAAGATCGAGGCGCGCTCGGAGAACACTTCTTCCTGGCGCGGCAGGCCGGCGGGGAACGACAGCGCGCCAACCTGGCGGCAGGCCACCGACGATTCGGCCTTGTCTTCGGCCAGGCCGATGGCGCCCTTGATGCCGCCGGTTTTCGCCCGCGACAGGTAGCAGCTCACGCCCGGCACGCGCGGATCGTCGAACACCTCGACGACGACCTTGTGATCGGGGCCGATCAGCTTGAATGCGGTATCGACCGATCCGATGGTTTCGGCCGACGCGCACGCAACCGCGCCCGACAAAGCCAGGCCTAGCGCTGCTTTGGTCCACTGCATGATGAATCCCGGGGCAAAGGAGGAGATATGGCCGATGCGAGGTTCAGCAGAGCGGCGCGAAGCGCGGCACCAGTTCGCCGTCGACCTCGACCAGCTGGAAAAACACATCTTTGGGGCGGGTCCAGATCGAACCGTCGGCCGCGCGGTACACGACCATCTCGGACAGGTCCGATTCGAGCGTGGCGATACATACCAGCTCGTACAGACCGCCCTTGTAATGCCGATACTGCATTTAGCCCCCGGCTTTGTCTTCCGCCAGTGCCTTCTGCTTTTTCTTCAGGCTCTGGATGACCTTGAGCGCGCCTTCGATGCCGGCGGTGTCGTCGAGGTCGCTGAAGGCGTCGAGCACCTCATTGAGCACGCGGTTGCGCATCGCCGCTTCGTCGGGCGACGCCTGCAGGGATTTCTGCGCCGTGGCGCGGCCTGGCTCTACCGCAATTTCCTTGGCGGCCGTCTTGGCGCCCGTCTTTTGCGTCGCCGCAGCGGTCTTGCCGTGCGCCAGCGCCGCCTGCCAGATTACCCAGCGGCGTTGCGTTTCAAATACGAGGTATTCCTCGGGCTTATCTTCACGGCGCCGAACGATGTGTCCGTCGCGTTGTGCCCACGCCTCAAATGCATTGCGCATTTTTTTCCTTTACAAATGCTGTAGTCGCATTTCGCACTATTGAAACTGCAACATTTCAAAATAGTAACACCTGTCGGCGCAATTTTAATGACAAAACTGACGACCTCGAGGGCTCAATAACTCTTGCTCAGAAAAAAAAGCTACTGCTTATCACTAGTTCGGTGGATCAATATAGCGATCCTACACCAATCGTTATAATAATGCAATTTTTCATTCCCTCTCAGTAACAATAGGCTAGTTTGACGCTTTTGTCTCTCTATTGTTACACTTTGCTACATATATAGCCCGGGTGAGTCAGATTGACAACACATTTTGGGCNNCGCGTGCCGAATTCGGCGCACAAGGCCGTCATCTGACTGGCGATCCAGCGAAAATGTTCACCGGCTGCGAACCGCGCCTGGCAATCCTCGATCAGCACCGGATGCAACGCCAGGCGGCGCAGCCGATCGCGCGTCAGGTCCAGTTCGAACAGCAGCTGGTGATCGTTCCTGAACACCGGATCGACCTGGTAATCGTCGACCAGGTCGCCGGCGGCGTACAGGATCGGGCAGCCGTCGGCCAGTTCGATTCCCTGGAACACATGCGCGCTATGGCCGAACACCATCTTCCAGCCCATCCCGATGGCGCCATGCGCCAGCCGGCGAAAGCGCGGCGACGGCCGCGCCACCATGTTCGGCCCCCAGTGCAGCGACAGGATCGGCCAGTCGACCGCGCGCCGCCGCAGCGCCGCCAGCGCCGTGCGCAGCATTGCCAGCGCGCCCGGTTCGTCGTCGAGGTCGATATAGGCCATGCCCGGGCGGTCGGGCTGGGCGGCAAAATCGGCCTGGTGGTCGCAGAACGCGGCCATGCCGACCCGCACGGCGCCGCAGTCGAGCACCGTCACCGCGCGCGCGTCCGCCAGGTTGGTGCCGGCGCCGGCGGCATGGATACCGTGGCCGCGCAACGCGCGCAGCGTGTCGCGCAAGCCGGCGACGCCGAAATCGAGCACATGGTTATTCGCCACGCTGACCAGGTCGACGCCGGCGCTGGTCAATGTCTCGATGGCCTCTGGCGGCGCGCCGAAGTAGAAGGCCTTGGGCGCCCCCTGCCAGCGCGTGGTCGACGCCGTCAGCGCGCATTCGAGGTTGACCAGCGTCAGGTCGGCGCCGCGCATCAGGCCGGCCACCGGCGCCAGCGGATAGCGCGGCCCGTGGCGCAAGATCGCCTGCTTGACGCCGCGCCCGAGCATGACGTCGCCGCCGGCGATCAGCCGTCCGCCCGGTTCACCGGCAGGGTCGGGCCAGAACATGATGGACCTCCCTTCTCATCGCGTTGCAGTCTGCCCGTTGCATCTGGCGATACGATCCTTCGCTGCTAAAATGAAGCCGTGCGACGATCGCTTCGGCGAGGAAGGAACGCCATGCAAGCTTCTGTCCCCGTCGAGTCCGAGGTGACGCTCGATTCCAAGGTCGCTTTCCTGCGCCAGCCGAGCAGCTACCCGGAGCCGGTCTACCGTGTCGAAGCCATCGAAACCCACATGTCGTGGGTGTTCCTGACCGACCGCCACGCGTACAAGCTGAAGAAGCCCGTCTGCCACGACTTCCTCGATTTCCGCACCGTCGCGGCGCGCCGCCACTATTGCGAGGAAGAGCTGCGGCTGAACCGCCGCCTGGCTGCGCCGGTGTACCTCGGCTTGGTGGCCTTGTCGATGAACCGGCGCGGCAACCTGCAGCTGGGCCGGCACGGCGCCGCGATCGACTGGCTGGTCAAGATGCGCCGCCTGCCGACCGAGCACATGCTCGATTATGCGATCAGGCAGCGCAGCGCCGGCGCCGACGATATCGGCCGCGTCGCCGCGCGGATGGCGGCGTTCTACCGCGCGTGCCCGCCGGTCGCCGTCGAGCCCGAAGCCTACCGCGCCGGTTTCCTGCGCGATATCGACCGCAACGAGGCCGAACTGGCCCGGCCGGCGTACCAGCTGGCCGCCGGCCAGGTGCACAGCCTGTGCCGGGGGCAACGCGATGTGTTGGCCCGGCACCCCGACTGGTTCGACGCACGCGTGCGGCAGGGACGCATCGTCGAAGGCCATGGCGACTTGCGGCCCGAGCATGTCTGCCTGGCGCCGACGGTGGCGGTGATCGACTGCCTCGAATTCTCGCGCACCCTGCGCATTCTCGACGCCGCCGATGAACTTGCCTACCTCGCGCTCGAGTGCGAGCGCCTCGGCATGGCCGAACTGGGCGCCCTGCTGCTGGCAAGCTATGCCGAGCTGTCGGGCGACCGGCCGCCGCCGGCGCTGCTGCACTTCTACCAGGGCTTTCGCGCCGCGTTGCGCGCCAGGATCGCGATCCGGCACCTCGACGAGGAAAAGTTCCGCTATTCGGCCGAATGGCGCCGGCGCTGCGACGACTACCTGCAATTGGCGCAGCACCATCAGGACTCCATCAGTTCGGTGAGCGACTCGCCGCTGTGAAGCCGCGCGATGGCCTTGGCGAGCAGGCCGGTGCAGCTCAGCACATTGACCTTCGCCTTCGCCGCCCCCTCCTCCAGCCTGAACGGCGGCACCGTGTCGGTGACGACGATGCGCTGCAGCGCGCTGGCGCCCAGCACGCCTTCGGTGTCGCCGATGAACAGGCCGTGCGTGGCCGCCGCCATCACGCTGGCGGCGCCCCGTTCGGCGCAGGCAGCGGCCGTGCGCGCCAGCGTGGTGCCGGTGCTGACCAGGTCGTCGATGATGACGGCGTGCTTGCCGGCCACGTCGCCGACCAGCATGTCGCCGCTGACGACGCCGCCGCTGCGGTGCTTTTCGGCGAAGGCGGCGCCCACCGGTTTGCCGAGCACCTGCGCGAGGCGTTGGCGGAACTGTTCGGCGCGCTTGATGCCGCCGGCGTCCGGCGCCACCACCACCGCCTCGCCATCCTTGAGCAAGGGCGCGCAATAGGCGGCGAACAGGCGCTGGGCGTCGAGGTGTTCGGTGCGGCAGCGGAACGCATTCTGGAACGCCGCCAGGTTGTGCACGTCGAACGTGACCACCGCATCGGTGCCGACTGCCTCGAACAGCGCCGCCACATAGCGCGTGGTGACCGGGTCGCGCGGCTTGGTCTTCTGGTCCTTGCGCGCGTAGGCCAGGTAAGGCACCACCGCCGTCACGCGCGCCGCCGCCGCGTCCTTCAGCGCGCCGATGAAAAACAGCAGCCGGCACAGCTTGTCGTTGGCGCTTTGCTGGCCGTCGGCATACAGTGAATGGAGCACGAACACGTCGCGCCCGCGCACGCTGGCCAGCGGCCGCGTTTTGTGTTCGCCGTCTTCGAAGTTGCGCTCTTCATGCGCGGCCAGGACGATGCCGAGCTGCTGCGCGACGAGTTCGGCGAACGGCCGGCTGGCGCCCAGCGCGAACAGCATCAACTCGTCGTCTGCCAACAAACTCGCCGGTGTCGTCATTGCTCCTCCCATCCATATTCGATCCTTGCGGCGGCGCCGAGTTCCCTCAGGTGCCCGATTTGACCTGCACCGGCAGCAGCGGGCGCGCCGCCTCATGCGCCTTGACCAGCGCGTCGAGCGCGGCGCGGTCCACCGTCTCCTGCGCCAGCAGCGCCTGCGCCAGCGCATCGAGCAGCGCCCGCTTCGCCGTCAGCGTGTCGCGCACGCGCGCGTGGGCCTCGTCGAGCAGCCGGGCGATCTCGGCGTCGATCGCGCGCGCGGTGCGTTCGCTGTATTCGCGCCGCTGCGGCGCGGCGGGCGGATAGATCAGCGCAGCGGGCGCCGCTTCGAATGTCGCGAGGCCGAGCTGCTCGCTCATCCCGTACTGCATGACCATGTGGCGCGCCATGTCGGTGGCCTGCTGCAGGTCGTTTTGCGCGCCGGTCGAGACGTCGCCGAACACCAGCTCCTCGGCCACGCGGCCGCCGAGGAAGACGTCGAGCCGGTCGAGCAGCTCGGTCTTCTTGAGCAAGTAGCGGTCTTCGGTGGGCAGCTGCTGCGTGTAGCCGAGTGCGGCGATGCCGCGCGGGATGATCGATACCTTGGCCACGCGGTCGGCGTCGCGGCGGAACTCGGCCACCAGCGCATGGCCCGCTTCGTGGAAGGCCACCGTCTCCTTTTCCCGGCGGTTCATCACGCGCGTGGTCTTTTTCAGCCCGGCGACGATGCGGTCGATCGCCTCGTCGATGTCGTCGGCGCCGACCTGGTCCTTGCCGAGCCGGCCCGCCAGCAGCGCCGCTTCGTTGATCAGGTTGGCGAGGTCGGCGCCGGCGAATCCTGCGGTGCGCGCGGCGATCGCGGCCAGGTCGACCTGCGGCGCCAGCTTCACCTGGCGCGCATGCACGGCGAGGATCTTCTCGCGCCCTTTGAGGTCCGGCCGGTCGAGCGCGATGTGGCGGTCGAAGCGGCCCGGCCGCAGCAGCGCCGGATCGAGGATTTCGGGGCGGTTGGTGGCGGCCAGGATGATCACGCCCTTGTTGGTGTCGAAGCCGTCCATCTCGACGAGCAGCTGGTTGAGCGTCTGCTCCTGCTCATTGTAGCCGCCGCCGGCGATGCCGGCCACGCCGCGCGCGCGGCCGAGCGCATCGAGTTCGTCGATGAAGATGATGCACGGCGCCTTTTCCTGCGCCTGGGTGAACAGGTCGCGCACGCGCGCGGCGCCGACGCCGACGAACATTTCGACGAATTCGGAACCGCTGATCGAGAAGAACGGCACGCCCGCCTCGCCGGCGACGGCCTTGGCCAGCAGCGTCTTGCCGGTGCCGGGCGCGCCGACGATCAGCACGCCCTTCGGAATCCTGCCGCCCAGCCGGCGGTAGCGCTCGGGATCCTTGAGGAAGGCGACCACCTCCATCAGCTCGTCCTTGGCCTCGTCGATGCCGGCGACGTCGTTGAAGGTGACGCCGGTGTTGCTGGCGACGTACACGCGCGCCTTGCTCTTGCCGATGTCGAGCAGGAAGCCGGAGCCCATGCCGGAGCGCTTCGCCATCGCGCCGGCCAGCCAGAACAGCAGCACGAACGGCAACACCCATGACAGCAGGGTCGACAGCAAGGTGTTGGGCGGCTGGCCGACAAAGCGCACGCCGGACGCCTCCATGTCCTGCACCAGCGCCGGATCGGCCACGCGCGCCGTGCTGAACCGGCACGGCCGGCTCTCGACGCACTTGATGCGCTCGATCGTTGCCTTCGGCAGCACCTGCTCGAGGCCGGCCGGCTTGAGCGTGCCGCTGATGCTCTGCTCGGCCACCGTCACGTCGCTGACCTTGCCGGCGTAGACCAGCTGTTTAAAGTCGCTGTATGGCAGCTGCGCCACGCCAACATCGGCGAACCAGGACTGGAACAGCAGCAAGATGGCCGGGATCAACAGCCAGTACCACGATGGAATGCGCGCCGGCGCGCTGGAGTCATTCTCGGCTTTCATCATCCCTCCCCTCATCCTGGCGCGCGTCGACCTCCGCCGCCAGCGCGCTCAGCCTGGCCGACACCGCCACGGCGAAAGGCGCTTGCGGCGCCAGGCTGCGCAGCGCACCCGGCAGCGCAGCCAGTTGGGCGCGGGCGTACTCGCGCACCTGTGGCAAGGGCGGCAACGCCAGCGCCACGCCGGCACGCATCACCGGCTGCAGCAACGCCTCGCCGGGCAAGATTTCGTCGTGCAGCGCGAGGGTGTCCGCCATCATGCAGCCGGCGCCGTCGAGACGGCGAAACACTTGCTTGCGGCCCGGCCATGTCGCCTTGCCGGGCGAACGCTTGCGGCGCGCCACGCACGCATAGTCGACCAGCTTGTACCCGCAATCCAGATACGGGGCGTCGCTCGACGTATTCATGCGCGTGCCGACGCCGAAGCCGTCGATCGGCGCATCCTCGGCGAGCAGCCGCTGCAGTGCGTATTCGTCGAGGTTGCCGCTGGCGAATATGCTGATCGCCGGCGCTCCGCCCTGATCGAGGATGTGGCGCACACGGCGCGCACTGGCCGCCAGGTCGCCACTATCGATGCGCACCGCCTTGATGTCGATGCCCTCGTCGTGCCGCAGCCGCCGCGCCAGGCGCGCCACCTGCCGCGCCGCCGCTTCCGTGTCGTAGGTGTCGATCAGCAGCGTGGCGTTGGCGGGAAAGGCGCGCGCGAATGCGGCGAACGCATCGACTTCGCGCTCATGTGCCTGGACGAAAGAATGCGCCATGGTGCCGGCGACGGGGATGCCAAACAGCGGCGCGGCGATGGTGGTGGCACTGGCATCAAAGCCGGCAATATAGCTGGCGCGCGCCGATAGCACCGCGGCCTCGGCGCCATGCGCGCGCCGCATGCCGAAGTCGACCAGGCGGCGACCGCGCGCCGCCAGCACGCACCGGGCGGCCTTCGACGCCACCAGGGTCTGGTAGTGCAGCAGGTTCATGATACGACTTTCAACCAGTTGCGCCTCGCGCAGCGGCGCACTGATGCGCAGCACCGGCTCATCGGCGAAAAACAGTGTCCCTTCCGGCAAGGCATCGACATCACCGGTGAAGCGCAGATCGCGCAGGGAGGCGATGAAGAGCGGATCGAATTGCCCGCTGGCGCGCAGCCACGCGAGGTCGTCTTCGTCGAAATGCAGGCCGTCGAGAAACGCGATCACCTGCGCCAGGCCGGCCGCCATGAGGAAGTTGCGCTGCGCGGGCAGACTGCGCACGAAGAATTCGAACGAGGCAATCTCATCCATGCCGCGGCAAAAATATGTCTGCAGCATGGTCAGCTCGTACAGGTCGGTCAGCAACGCGCGTTCGCTGAAGTGACGCATGGGGGACGGCAAGCGATGGTTAGGCTTGCTGCCAATGCTACCGCAGTTGCCCGACGCCGGTCGCACCCTTGCCGCCCGGACTGGCGGCATAATGGTGCACACGGTCCGCAGCATGGAGGACGTATGGAATCGCTTTGGCCAGGCAGCGGCGATGGTTTGATCATCGTCGACGTGCAGAATGATTTTTTACCCGGCGGCAAGCTCGCGGTGGCTGGCGGCGACGCCGTCGTTGCGGTACTCAACCGCGCCGCCGCACTGTTCGCACAGCACGGCCTGACGGTGGCCGCGACGCGCGACTGGCACCCGCCCAACCATTGCTCGTTCAGCGCGCAGGGAGGCCCCTGGCCGCCGCATTGCATTGCCGGCAGCGCCGGAGCGGCCTTTCCCGCCGCCCTCGAACTGCCCGCGGCGACGCTGGTCGTATCGAAAGCGACAGCGCCCGACAGCGACGCCTATTCCGGCTTCGAGGGCACCGCGCTGGCCAGTTTGCTGCGCGAGCGCGGAGTCGCGCGGCTGTTTGTCGGCGGCCTGGCGACCGACTATTGCGTGCTCAATACCGTGCTCGACGCGCTCACGCTCGGCTTCAAGGTGGTGCTGCTGCTCGACGCCATCAAAGCTGTCGAGTTGCGCGACGGTGACGGCAGCCGCGCAATTGCGCAGATGGCCGGGCGTGGCGCGACGGCGGTGCGCTTCGCCGAGATCGAGGCAAGCGCGCCTGATCGCTAGCCCGGCGGGAGCCGCTGTTGTAGAATTCGGCGCAACAGCGACATTTCGCCGCGCCTCATACCAGTCCGAAAAGCCCTCTCATGAAACTCGCCACCTGGAACGTCAACTCCCTTAAAGTCCGCCTGCCGCACCTGCTGCAATGGCTGGGCGAAAATCCGGTCGATGTATTGTGCCTGCAAGAGACCAAGCTGACCGACGACAAGTTCCCGGTCGCCGAGATCAACGCGGCCGGCTACCAGGTCGCGTTCAGCGGCCAGAAGACCTACAACGGCGTCGCCATCCTGTCGAAGCTGCCGATCAGCGACATCGTCAAGAACAACCCGCGNNCGGTCGACTCCGACAAATACGTCTACAAGCTGGCGTGGCTGGCATCGCTGCGCGAGTGGCTGGAAGAAGAGATGCGCGAACATGAGCAGCTGGCGATCCTGGGCGACTACAACATCGCCCCCGACGACCGCGACGTCCACGACCCGGCCGAATGGGCAGGCCAGGTGCTGTGCTCGGACAAGGAGCGCGCCGCGCTGGTGGCGCTGAACGACCTCGGGCTGGTCGACTCGTTCCGCATGTTCGAGCAGGCCGAGAAGACATACAGCTGGTGGGATTATCGCCAGCTGGCGTTCCGCCGCAACCGCGGGCTGCGCATCGACCATATCCTGCTGTCGGCCAAGCTGGTGGTGCGCTGCACCGCATGCGCGATCGACCGCGCGCCGCGCAAGTGGGAGCAGCCGTCCGACCACGCACCGGTGGTCGCGACGCTCGATTAAGTCCGCAGCTCCAGCAGCGCCGCCGCTTCGGCTGTGTCGGCCGGCTGCGAGAACAGGTAGCCCTGCGCATACTGGCAGCCATTGCCGAGCAGAAGCGCAAACTGGCCCTCGGTCTCGACGCCTTCCGCCACCACCGACAGCTGCAGGCTGTTCGACAGCGCGATGATGGCGCCGACGATCGCGCGGTCCTCGGCGCTGTTTTCCAAGTCCTTGATGAAGGCGCGGTCGATCTTGACCTTCTTGACCGGGAAGCGCTTCAGGTACGCCAGGCTCGAATAGCCAGTGCCGAAATCGTCGATCGACAGCCGGATACCCATCGCGTTGATCTGGCCGAGAATCTCGAGCGTCTGCTCGCCCTGCTGCATCAGCGCAGTCTCGGTGATCTCGAATTCGATCAGCGCCGGGTCGATCCCGGTCTCGTCGAGGATGCGCCGGATCGATTCGATCAGGCCGCGATTCATGAACTGGCGCGGCGACAGGTTCACCGCCAGCGGCACCGGCTGCAGGCCGGCGCGCGACCATGCGACGCTCTGCTCGCAGGCGCGCCGCATCACCCATTCGCCGACCGGCACGATCAGCCCGTTCTCTTCGATGATGGGGATGAAGCTGTCCGGCAGGACCAGCCCATATTGCGGACGACGCCAGCGCAGCAGCACTTCCATCGTGTGGATGCGGCGCGTGCCGATGTCGATGATGGGCTGGTAGAACAGCTCGAATTCTTCCTTCGCCAGCGCGCCGCGCAAGCTGCTTTCGAGCTCGAAGTGCTGCGCCGCGGCCTGGTTCATGCGCTGCGTGAAGAACTGGTAGTTGTTGCGCCCGTTCGCCTTGGCGTGGTACATGGCGGCGTCGGCATGGCGCATCAGCGTTTCGACGTCGGCGCCGTCGTCGGGATACATGCAGATGCCGATCGACGGCGTGATGTGCAGCATGCGCCCTTCGAACGGAAACGGCGCGGCCAGCGCGTCGATCATCTTCTCGGCCACCTGGGTGCATTCGTCGACCGACCGGATGCCCGGCACCAGCACGACGAATTCGTCGCCGCCGAGGCGCGCCACCGTGTCACTGGCACGCACCGCGCGGCACAGCCGGCTGGCCACTTCCTTGAGCAGGTGGTCGCCCGTCAGGTGGCCGAGCGAATCGTTGATGGTCTTGAAGCGGTCGAGGTCGATGAACATCACCGCCAGCTTGCGATCGGAACGCTGCGCCGCCAGCATGGCGCGGTCGAGCCGGTCCGACAGCAGCGCGCGGTTCGGCAGGCCGGTCAGGCTGTCGTGGTACGCCATGTGGTGCACCCGCGCCTCGGCCTGGCGCCGCTCGACGATCTCGGCCTGCAGCAGCGCGTTGGCGCCGGCCAGTTCGGCGGTCCGTTCCAGCACCCGCACTTCGAGGTCGTCGCGCGCGCGGCGCACCGCTTCGGCCGCCTCGCGGCGCGTGGTGACGTCGTCGACCAGCCACACCGAACGGCCGGTGTGGCGCGACAGGTCGAACGGGCGCCCCGACAGGCGCGCCCAGAAGCGGCTGCCGTCTTTGCGCATCATCTGGTACTCGGACATGCTGACCCGCCCCGCATGGAAGTCGCGCGAGGTCTCGCTGCGCGCCAGGTCCCAGCTGTCCTTGTCGGGATACAGTGCCTGCACCGACATGCCGTTCATCTCGCCCGGGCCGTAGCCGAACAGCTCCTCCATCTTGCTGTTGCAGCGCAGGTTCAAGCCATTCTGCGCCACCGAGATGCCGACCACCGCGCTGTCGAGGATGGCCTCGTTTTCCAGCAGCGTGTTGCGCAGCGACTCCTCGGCACGTTTGTGCTCGGTGCGGTCTTCGATGATCCAGATCGTGCCGGCCGCCGGGTCGTCCGGGTTGACCACGTAGGCGATCAGCTGCGACCACATCACGCTGCCGTCCTTGCGCGCCATGTCGATTTCGGTCTGGAACGGCTTGCCGACCGAGAGCAGCGGGAACGCTGCCGCGCCGACCTGCGCGTAGATCTCGTCGCTCGGATACAGGGCGCGCCCCGTCAGGCCGAGTCCTTCGTCGCCGTCGTAGCCGAACATCTCGGCAAAGCCGCGGTTGTAGCGCGTGATCAGGCGATTCTTGGTGAACAGGATGCTGATCGAGGCGTTGGTCATGATCGCCTGTACTTCCACCATCGTCTGGCGCGCTTCGGTCACGTCCTCGAGAATCCAGATGGTGCCTTCTTCGCTGCGCTCGGTGTCGACCGCCTTGGCGCGCACGCGGCACCAGAACAGCGCGCCGTCGCGGCGGCGAAACTGGTATTCGCTGCGCTCGAACGGCAGGCCATTACCCAGCAGCGGACCGGCTTCGGCGCCGAAGCTGCGGTACAGCTGCGCCGACGGGAACACTTCGAGCGCCGGGCGCCCCGTCATCTCCTGCTGGGTGTAGCCGAACATCTCGGCAAAGCGCGGATTACAGGACATCATCAGCCCGCCCTTGCTGAACAGGATGCCCACCGATGCGTTATCGAGGATGGCCTTCTGTTCGAGCAGCGCCTGGCGCAGTTCGGCCTGCTGCCGCTCGAAGCGGCGGATGTCGGTAAAAATGATGGTGCAGCCAGGCCCGCCGGCACCTGCCGGCAGCGGCTTGGTGCGCAGCTGGACCGCGACCTCTTCGCCGCCGGCCACCAGCACGGCGTCCCAGCGCTGTGTGGCGGTCAGCGCCTCGCGCAGCAGCGCCGCCGCCGGCGCGATGCTGGCGGCGGCAAGGAAGTCGAATAGCGCGCGGCCGTCGCAGGCGGCGCCGATCAGCGCGGCCAATTCGGGATTGACGGCGATGATGATGCCGGCGCCGTCGCATGCGCACGCCGGCGCGCCGATCAGCTGCAATGCACTGGTCAACGCCATATGGCTGGTTGGTTGTCGATCCATGTCCCCGCTACTGCTGTAAGAAATGCATGCGGCCTCGATTGGACCGCTTGTCGAGCACGATCATAAACCACAAACATGGCGATATTGTGAAACAGGAGAAACAAATGTCGCGGAAATGTGCGTTTTGCCGCGCCCCGTCCACGCCCCTTGCCGTTCAGATCACATACAGGTCGACGTATGCATGGACCGGCATCGCTTCGAGCGCCTGCTGGTCGAGCGACACGGCCAGGATCGCATCCTGCTGCCGGGCGGGGAAGCGGCGCGCCAGGTTGGTCCTGAATTTGGCGACCAGCAGCGGGATGCCGTCGGCGCGGCGGCGCGCGTGGCCGATTGGATAGGCGACCAGCACCTCGTCGAAGCGGCTGCCATCGTTGAATTCGACCGTCAGCCCGTTGGCGATCGAGCGTTTCGATGGATCGTGGTAGTCGGCAGTGAAAGCGGGATCCTCGACGCAGGTGATCTTTGCGCGCAGCAGGTCGATGCGCGGGTCGGCGGCAATGTCGTCCTCGTAGTCGGCGGCGGTCAGGCGGCCGTG